>Ga0265293_10005436_pt1 | contig 21237 bp, 19 predicted proteins | sample Munlanlewell138R_FD_192505 | JGI IMG/M metagenome (GOLD analysis project Ga0265293, IMG submission 192505) | Leachate microbial communities from a municipal landfill in Southern Ontario, Canada - Leachate well 138R | ecosystem: Engineered > Solid waste > Landfill > Unclassified | place: Canada... | reverse complement strand
TATTTTGGATACAGATGAAGTCGGTAATTGTCATCTCCATCGAACACAAGTGCACCGTGCGTAGCCTGTTGTTCCAATGCATATACACAGCATTTGTTCAGGATCTGGAGGGGAACAGATCGTTCAGGGGCGATGGACTTATCTCCTCGCGTGCGAAACACAAGGTGGAGGAGCCAGTTGCCGTCTAGGAAGACGGCTGTCTTTTGTTGAGGGGTAGCCATTGCTTTACAGAAAGGAAGGAGGTTTCAACACGTTTCCACACTTCAGCGGGTTGCGCCTCTGTAGTGCAGAAATCCTTGAACTCGCATTTGGAGTAGCACTTTGGTCTGTTGTCTGGCGTGCAAGGTCGATCTGCCAGTAGAACCCGAGCTTCCTCAAGGGTTGCGACTCGCATACCCTTAGCGTGTTCGTCCAACCAGAACTCCATCCACTTCAGGTGGTTGGTTCTTATCTTCTCGTCCCAAGGGACAATGGACACCCTGAATCCATACGGATTGTCCCTTGGAATGTATATCAGTGAGAGGCTCTCCACTTTGTAGCCACGTTCCGAGAGTACTGTAGCATAGGAACGGATCTGAGATACGTACTCAATGCTGTCAGCTTTGTTCAAGCTACGTGTGGATGTTGTCTTGTAGTCCCACAAGTCTACTGTCTTGTGGTCTTCATCGCGAGCTATGATTTCATCCACGTGACCAACGGCCCCTCGCCAGACAATCTCATGCTCGTCCGAATCAAACACAGACGAACCACATTTATCGCAACTGAAAGGTGAATTGGTACGCATCGCGTATCGTGTGCGACACGTTGGCTCCGCGCAGATGAAGTCCTTAAGAAACGTCAGGCCAGAAGCTTGCTCAACTGTCGACTGAAACACATCGTGAACAGTGTGTCCTACCTTGGTAAAGTACCGGTATCCAAAGTCCACCTGCCGTTGCTTAAGAAGGTTGGAAGGGAGCTTGATGAACCATCGCAACGCGCAGAATGGCAAGCCACTGAATCTGAGCTTCAGTATCCGCTTGGGGTCTATAGGCTCCGGCATCCGGGCGGATTCCAGGAATCCCTGGATCCGCGACTCCACGCGATGCTTGTCAGTCGCTTCCTTGAATTCCCTGTCCGAATTGAACTGCCCTCGACGGGGTGCACCTGTGTCTCCCCACTTGGGAACAGCCACATCGTCAATGGATATTCCGGTCAGTACCCGGTTGCGCTTGGAATTCAATTTTTGGTTGGACATGAATGAACAGCAAGGTTGGGGTTTGAAACTTGGCGCAGGCTTGAGCGACGGAGATTTCCGCTTCAACCATTATGTTGGAAGCCACCGGCTCCAAATCATGAGCGTATATGGTGGTGCCCGTTTCTGTGCGGTCGTCCAAGAACTGCTGTATGGCAGCCAGTGCTCGGCTGGCCACACTCCGTCCCCACTCGTCTGGATCTCTGTATCCAAGAACGGAGTGGAGAGGAATCAGAGTCTCGTCTATTCGTACGAGGGTCTGTATGATCATCTAAATTCTCCTAAGAAGAAACTCTCCAAATCCTCCAGTATTTAGAGGGTTTGAGGAGGTCCCGGGCTTAGGGACGTGAGCTCCCCTAAACCCCCGTTTTACCGGAGGTATAGGAGAGTTTTTGGATGAGGTTTTCTAGTTGGAATTGTCAACCATCACCCTTGCCTGCTCAACGCTGCGCTCCATCAATTTGCTGAGCCTTTTTGGCAGCTCCCTATCTTGGAGCCAGAACGCGAAGGATTCCGCAAACAGTTCTTGGTAGTGCTTGAGAGCATATTCAGTTACCGAAGGATGCAACTCGTGATGCATCACACCCGATTGCGGCCAGGCTTTGACGATTGCCTGCTTGTTCAACCCTTCCTCTGCATCGTCCGCTTCTAGAAGCTTGTCGATTTCCCTTGTGGAGAGATGTGCACTGGAGCTTACTTCTTTCAACACTCGCCTGAAGAGGGGACCGTCCTCTTCGGGGAGATCGCTTCGGGCAGCAGATACGGATCCGGCCGACAGGAGCAAGTCCAGGAAGGATTTCACTTTGACTTTGTCAACCTGAACCGGACGGACAGTATCCGAATAGGCGCGAATCCAAGCCGCGTCTGCCTTCGGGAATCCCTTCACAAACTGGAAGTGCAGCGCGTGTCCAAATTCATGTGCGAGTACGTAGGTATAGTTGGCGATAGAGGACGACTCGATGCGACTCTTATCCAAGGTGAGCTGGATGGTGTGTGGACGTTTATCTGTGTCCTTCGAATGCCTATACATACCGGCGTACTTCCCGGCGTATTCTTTCGACACGACTTCGATAGAAGTTCCCTGCTCCAGGAGGAATGACAACCCTCTCTTCTTGAGGAGACGAGCAAACTCCTTGGCAGCTGTCTTCAAAGAAGTGCGCTGCTCTTGGGTAGATGCCGTGAAGAAGTGAACCGGTCCAAGATAGTCAACCTCCCGAGTCCTGCGATACAGATACCGCAGGTCGTGGCCCAGTATGGAGCCTGGAAACGGATCTGGTCCAACGTTCAAAACGACAGCGCTGGCGTTAAAGGTGATCGTGGACTGACTCAGGTGTCGGGTCTTTTCGACAACACCGGTCAACTCATTTCCTGCTACCCGGGTAAGTCTCACCATTAGAACTCGGTTCGAGGCTGGTGCTTCCTGAGATTGCTCCGGTTGCACAAAGACCAGGTCATTCTTGGTGTGATTCATCGGTTTCTCCGTTGACAGGTGCAACCGTCCCATACGGGACGTTCATGAGCTTGAATAATCGTAGCTTCTCTCGAAGCGTGTTGGTAAGCGACTGGATGAATTCTTCCTTCTGGCCGCGTGCGAACTTGGCAAAGGTTCGGTGCAGGTTAGACCCGTAGATCTTCTGCCGACGGACCCGAATCTTGCCAAGCAACGCGTCTGGATGAAACTCAGGGGGAGCTTCCTGGTTGGAATCACCGTACCGGTAAAGGAGAATGTGTACCAACTCCACATCACCATCCTTGATGGCGGATCTGCAGAGCTGGAATACATCGGCGTCCCCACCCTCTCGGTCTGGGTGCCACTTCTGCAGGAGGGGTCGTCCGTACTTCTTGGCGTTGGCTAGGGCAATGCGTCGAAGGGTTGGATCCTGGTCAGCGATAAGATCAGAATCTGTTACCCGAAACTCCGTGGTAACGTCGACAGGCGAGGACTTGTTTGCTTGCGCAACTCTCAGCTCAAGGTTGTCGCGTTCCGCTTCCTTTATCTTGACCAAGAGGTCGCCGATTTCCTCGCCTTCAGGTTGCTGGAGAATGAACACGAGAGTTCGGTTCACAAACGCACGTGACTCCGCTGCTAGTAGATACTCCTTCAAGAGCTCTTTCCAGATAAGGGGATCTGACTCAACCGGAGTAAGAGCTGACTTGAGAGTCTTGGAGAGGAGAGTGTTTACTTCTGCAAGCGTTTCTGCTATCTCGAGGTGGGGATGGATCTCTTCATTCATCCCCAGCCTCCGGTTCATTGGACGCGGCTGTGAGCTTTTCTTCCGCCTCGCGCAGTTCTTTGAGAAGACGCAGCTCGGATTCCACCCTGGAGAATTCATCGATGGGCTTGAAGTAGTAAGATTGTGAGGGGAAGATGCTCCACAAGAAATGCTTCTTGGAATAGAATTCGCGCACTGGGTCACGAAACGGTGCCATCGGATCGAACACGATGAGCTTCTTGGAGGCGCAGTGCAGGAACGGCATGTTCTCCCGGCGGATCTGCGAAGCGTGTCGAACAGCCCAAGACATATCCCCGGTGGCTTGACGCATGGCGTCACGGAGCTGTATGAACAGGTGGTGCGGCGAAGCAATGTGCAAATGCTTTTCAGTCTCCGGTTCAAACATGATCCAATCGCCGTCTTCCCACTTGGTACCCTCTGCTAAGGAGGCTTTGATGCGATTGCGATTCTTGGCTCGGGCCACTTGCAGATTACCTGCGACGATTTGCTTTTGGAGAGCGTCTTTCATGGATTGGGATGACATTTGATTGGTTCCTTACTTGAGAAGGGGATTGATGAGTTTAAGAAGAAAGTCTTCATCCAGGTTTCCTGGATCGGGATTCTCGGATCCTTCAGGCACTTCCAAGTTCCAGAGCCGAACTACCTTGACTTGAAATTGATCTACGAGGGGTTTCATTACCGGTTCCGCGTCGGGTGTACGTTTACCAGTACGCAAGAATCGGGTGGCTTTCTTTCCGGCGTCGTCACCGTCAAGAAGCAACACAACGCGTTCTACACCACACAGTTCAAGCATCCTTGATTTTAGGTCCGTCCAAGAATGCGTTCCGAGCATGCTCACCGCAGGTATGTTCATGTGTATGAGACGCAAGGCATCCCTTGGTCCTTCTACCACAACGATGGTGCGAAGTCCTCTCTCCCGCATGATCTCCACCGCAGTATCCATGGGAAATAGGCCGTATCGTTTGGACCACTGTCCTTTAGCGTTCAGATAGGACGGTACCATCTTGTCCTTCGGCTTTCTCAGCTGGGCAAGCACATGCCCCCGGAGTCTACCTCGGACGGATACAGGCAGCCATACGTAATGACGACCGGAGTTGGAGTCACATACGAGCTTTGCACCTATCTTTTCAGACAGCCACTTAGACCTGAAGGAACGCCACGTTCGGGAGACACCAACTTGACGTGCTAACTCAGAGTCCAATTCGTGGAACTCTAGGTCGTCTACCGAAGCGGCGTGATCTGTAGAGTTAGAGGCGGACTCGCTCAACAGGTTTGTGAGGAAACGGCCTGTAGGCACCTTACCTGAGGCAGGCAAGTTGTGTTTACCTAGCTTCTCTAATCCATACTCCTTCGACCACACCTTGTAGGGTTTGGCCACACCGCAACCATAGCAACGTAGGTAACCGTTGTCATGGAACACACGCGCCGACGGTGTCTTTTCGGAGTGGTATGGACAGAGTATGAAGGTGGAGCTTCCGTTATTCTTCTTCGGACCTGGTACGCTCTGCAGTTGGGATTGAATAAAGCCGCTCATCTTCGTGGCTGAGTAGAGAAGCCTCTAAGGCTTGAAACTTGAAATCCGTGTGGTGCTGCGCTGCAGTCCAACGGTACCAACGTTGACATACTCTCCGGGTAAAAATGACAGTGTCGAATGAGGATCGTTCTTTGAACCTGTATACCCTCCAGTCCCGCCGACCATCTCGTTGGTAGATATGGTCGACGTCTGGCGAGTTGCTCCATACCAGGAGTTCACAGCTTTTGTTGAAAAGACCGAAGAGCCTCAACCCGCCTTCGTTAGAGTGAATGCCAACAAGTCCGAAAGGCTGAGACTGAGTCAACGTGAGGTGTTTGCCCGGGGTCGTGAATCTTCGACACACCTCAGCAAAGTGAGATCGGAAATCCTGAGATTCCGATGTAGACTTGTCAGACACAGCGGAAACAAGTTCTTGGTGGTAGTCATCTTTTCCACTGGAGGTAAGTCGGTAACTTCTTCCTCGAGAGGGGAAAAAGTATTCCTCCATGTAGGCGCCTACCCCACCGGCACTTCCTTGGAAGACAGATCCGCTTATATGATCCTCCAAATGCGAGGACGGGAGCATTGGTATTGGCGTGGCACTCTTCGCGGACAATACGACTGCACCGTAAGTAAGTTCATTCATTAGACTTTGCCTTTCTGTCAGCTTTCCACTTGCGAACGTTCTCCCTTGCAAGGTCTAGGGCGAGTTCTATTTGATCGTCAATATCCTTCACGCCAAGCAACGGGTAACGAGTGTTCAGCTCTCGGCGTTTCTTACGATCAGTCCAGGGCTCAAGTATCATCGCATAAGTCTCAGGGATGAGGTTGGCGTCAAGCCTATCAAGGTTGGCGTGGTCAACTAGAGCTTTGAACAGGGCATCCACTAGGTTGGAGGTGGTCCAGTCCCATGTCTCCGATCGAGCGTCACACACGCCTATATCAAATTCGATCTCTGGTTCGATAGTGAACTCTATTCCGAAGACTTTGTTATACCACTCGGCCAGACCCAGCGTTGATACATGCTGAGTAATGTAGACGAACGGCAGTACGAAAGCATAGGGAACATAGAAGTAGTTCGCGTCGTGGACGGCACGACTGTACTTCGGGAAGAGTTGATCGAGGACGGACCTGAAGGAGAGCTCTGGTTGGTCACGTTCATAGCAGTCCTTTATGTACTGATAGGATTCAGACAAAGAGTTGTAAGCGGCCACGGAGCCAGACTCCGACGAAAATCCTTGGATTGGTGAGTTCTGAGCTCTGCGGGAAGCAGCCGCTATAACACCCGGTCTACCAGTAAGGACTCGCCACAGATTGCGGCAACGACCGGCTGGAGATATAACATGAAGATAACGGCGCGCGCGTTGAACTGCTTCTTCCAGCCATTCCTTGACCTTTGGAGAAGCGTCGAAGAATTTGTCCATCACTCCCTGCGCATACTCCGTCCAATCGCGCTCCTCGATCTCCTTGATCTCGGCGTCAATAACAGCCTGCTGCTTACGTCTTTCCTTGTCGTTGATGTCCGTGTTCTTACGCAAAGCGCGTTGCTTATCCATTACCCCGGACAGAGCTTCCGATCGAAGGTCTCGCCCCAGAGTCTTTGCACTCTTGCCGTAGATAACACCGAACACGATGGCCTTGACGGCAGCACGCAACGGATGAGACTTGTCCACGATCTGATTGAAAAACCGCAGTACGTTCAGGACGTGCACATCCCCTTTTGTCTTGAGCTCCTTGCGTATGTCGTCTGATGGGGACTTCAGGAGCTGGCGTCTCAGCTTCTGACCAACCTTGAAGGAATCTGCAACCGCCGGGTCTCCAGACAGAACGGACGCCTTGCGTACCTCAGCAGCGTTGAAGTCCCACTGAATTCCCATGTGTCCAACGGGTGAGACGAACATCTCGTGAATGATGGGAGCCATTGGCCCACGCGAGGGAACCTGCTGCAGCGAGGGATCAAACGAATTCAATCGACCGGTGACAATCGTGAAGAAGCCAAACGATGGTCGCAGTATGAAATCCTTGGCGGAGTCCACTGAGGACATGAGCTTCTTGTACCACCCTTTTACATAGGTAGACAGCAGCTTAGTAGCCTGGTTGTACTCCCGATACTGCTTTACCTCAACGTGATCAGCTGCATACGCCGCTGTAAACGGCTTGCCTATGGATCTCGCCCCTGTCGGTGTATAAGCCACCGGTTCCAATTTCATGACCTCGAAAAAGAGCTTCTCCAGATGGGACTTCTTCGCTATTTTGAAGGCGTTTACAGAGTAGCTATCTCCCCAAAGAGAACTGGAACTTCTACCTACGTCCTTGAGCAAGAGCTTCTCTGCCTCCTGAACTTTCGGCATGGAAAGGAACTGGTCCTCCATCTCGCTTATCTTGGCGATAAGCGGTGACTTTGAACCCATCAGCTTCTTCAGGTAGGCAATGTCAATGGGAGAACCATCGCCCTCCATGTGCGAAATGGACACTGCCACCCGCTGCATGATATTCATCAGGTGGCGCTTGAATATCGGATAGTAGGATACGGGTTCGGATCCGAAGTCCGTGTACACGTAAGTGTTTTTGGCCCGCTTGAACTGCATCCTGGCAATGTGCCAAATTGAGGTCGTGTCGGTCGCGCAGTACTCAATGAACGCTTCATTGTCCAAGGACATGCGCCCGGCGTTCATACGGTCAGCTTTCCCGAACTCAGACTCCTGGAAGTAGTGATCATTCTCGTACATGGAGTACATGGCCGCCAAGTTCTGGTACGAGGTGCGCACCCAGGAACCATTGTAGTACCACTTGGAACGACCGAACACCCCAATATTCTCATCAAGCAAAGCCTCGCCGGCGGTTACCTCGTGGATGTGATGATGTATGAAGTGTATACCAAGGAGAGATCGGAACACCCGCAGGTCGAACATGCCGTTGATGAAGATCAGGGTTTTCAGACGTTCTTTCCTGTCCTCAGCAAAGAAGCTACGCAAGCGCTTCTTAATGTAGCGTCGTTCTTGTGGTGAGAACGGGTTGGACTCGTGGGGATGGTCCACTGGCACGATGTAACCCGTCTTACCGTCTAGAGAAAACTGGACAGTGTAGATCTTGTTATGCCAGGTCTCTAGGGACTGGGTCTCCGAGTCAACTGCGATTGGGTTTGTAGTGGACTTCAATTCACGCATCAAGGAGTTGAATTCCTCAATGGTTCGTACAACGACCGGTTTGGCCTTCTTGGAAGCAAGCGAATACAAGTGCTTCCCATTGAGGAGGTTCATGGCATTGCGGGCCACAAAATACAGCAGATCAGCAATCGCGTAACGGTCACCCGCGTCGTCATCGTCGTCCCCTTCACCATCCTTGGCAGGTGGAGAGCATACGACATCGAGGTCCAGCGTTGGGGTGAGGAGGAATTCTTGACCTTCGTACAGGACTGGTATCACCCAACCACGCTTGTACAAAGAGCGTTCGGCTGCGTCGGGAGCGACGATGCGCAGGATCTGACTCGTAGCTGTGTCTCCGCACACCAATACGTGAGTTGGCTTTACACGGCGGATGATCTCAACGCAACGCTGCGCAAACTTGAAGTTCATAGCGTTCTGCGAGTCCTTGGGGAGGTCCCGAGACTTTGCCGCGTTAAAGTTGGCAACGCAGAGGGAGAAGTCCGTACCACGGAGCTCTCGGTCATGCCAACGATCGAGCATGTCGGTCGCCCTGTCTAGCAGGGCGGGAAGGGCATTCGTAATGGGATTGCGTACCACACCTCTGTTATCTGTCACGTTCGACAGAAGGGTGCCTTCCCGAATATCCGTGCGGTCGACGGACTCGAGAATAACCAAAAGTCGTTTATCCGAGTTCTTCCAGTTTCGGGAGAAGACCGGTACGAAGCTGTAACTCTCATCCCGATCGGAGATGAAAGGCTCATTCAGCTTTGCGAGCGAAGGGACAACGACGAGCCCTTGCTTTGTTAGATAGTCCTTGAATCTCATTTCAAGTTCCAGAGTTGAAGCGAGGGGAGGTCCCCTCGCTGATATGGATTGCTAGGTCAGCAGGCACCGACCAGCAGTATACCTGCTCCGGTAGCAGTGACTCGCATCACGTTACCAAAGAGGACACTGCCGTTGGAATCGACTAGCGGCGTCAGGGCATTCACAATAGTTGTGATGTCCGGGTGCCAGATAGCTTGGGTTGGATCTCGCCGAACCAGGTCCTCGCAGTCCAGCGTTATGGACACTTGAAGTGCCACAGATGCTTGGAGAGCTAGGCCAAAATTGACGACCCCTGGTTTGCAGATACCCGCGAGATTGACGTAGTAGACACCAGCGGACGGAATCCCAACCCTGAAGGTGGGAACTCCGTACACCTCGCGTCCAATCTCCCGGCGGTTTCCTGCGTGCAGGGTTGGGAGGAAGAAGTCGGAGTCAGGTAACATTACTTACCTCGTCACGCAACCTCGACGGTCACGGCTTTGTACTCCGAGTCCGGACTGTTGCCAACGGAGTTGAAGCAGCGGATGCGAACCTGGTATTCACCTGGATCAGCGGTGACTTCACCACTTTCCAGAGAGTTCAGGTTAACCCAATCCTCCGTGTCCACTTGGTATTCTACACCTTGGATAGCACTGCCTCCGTCTTCCGGGAGAGAAACGATGGTGATGCTGAATCCACTTGGTGTGGCAGCAAGCGTCCAATCCGCATTTTCGAATGCCAGCGGCGCAGTAGGATCTTCAGGCTCTTCAGGATCCGGTGCTACCACCGTTACCGGCTTGAGGTCACTGGTTTCGCCCGCACCAGCGGAGTTCACGGCACGTAGGGCGACTTGGTATTCGCCCGGAACCACTGCCACGTCGAACGCACCAGAGGTGACACCTGCGTCCGTCCAGGCACCGTCGTCGACCTTGTACTCCACAGCCGTGATGGCCTCGCCGTTGTCCTCCGGCAGAGAAACAATGGTGACTTGGAAGCCGGTTTCCGTGTCAGCGACAGACCAGTCCTCCGCAGCAAAGGCCTCGGGTGGCAGAGGATCTTCAGGATCTTCAGGATCTTCAGGATCCGGGTCCTCGCCGCCTCCCTGCGCCGCCTCAATAGGCTTGAGGCAGTAGGCTGGAATGCGACTGTCATCTTCCAGGGAAGGAAGGATGGCTTCACGGGGAACACCCGCCACCCTCAAGGCTTCAATCTGACCAGCCTGAGTTGTGGGCAGGCCAAGGGAATCTGCGTAAGCAGCAATTTTCTCGGACATTAGATTTCCTTCTTTGGTTGAAAATGTCGATTACTCGACGTCACGAACGACTCGCAGTTTCTTGAACTGCTGCTTCATTGCCTTGAGATCGGCAAACTCGATGCCATCCGCCAACATACGTCGTATGATAGCAGATGCCTTTTCTTTTGTGCGCGTGAAAAGGAGGATCTCGGTTTCGGCGTCGTACTTCATCCACCGAACTCCAGGAACTCTGACACGCACGGCCTTCAGGGATGAAGGATGGCCTCGACCCGGAAGCGCGAGGTACAGGGTACCGTCCTGCACCATTGGGTAGGGCATTATCACGGTTTCCTTCGGATTTGGTTTCATCTCCTCTCGATAAAAATTGCGCAGCTCCAGTTCAGACGCAAAGCCAAAGGTAGATGGAAGCGCCTTCCGTCCGGTCTTTTGCATGCGCATGAACACCTGCTTGATGGTCTCGTTGTTGTCCTTAGGCATCGAGAATCCAGCTTCGTGCCAAGCCTTCATCTGACGGAGGAGATGCTGCGGCGTGGGAATCTCAGCCGCATAGTATTCCGGCGAGGACCGGAATCCGTATTGCTTGGCGAGGTCTACCGCCTGCTCATCGTCCGAGTTCTCAAGACGCAGTCCAAGGATGTCGTTCACGACAGTAAACGAGATATCCAGAGCAGTGCCCACCTGGACGTCTTCTTCCTCTTCCACCGGTGCTTCCTGTTCAGCAATGAACTGATTAGCAAGCCGTTTCGTAGCGAAAGTGCCGAGACGGGTTCCTTCCGGGTCAAATACCACGAACACCTTCTTCTCATTGCCCTGCCGATCCTTCCGGATCCGCGGAACTATGGTGTAGCCAGGTTCTTCCTCTTCCTCCTCCGCAGGTGCATTCCTGGCGTCTCTATCCGCCTGACGTTGAGCCTTCCTTTCCTCACGCTCGGTTTTCCGTTGCTCTTTCAAACGGAGACGTTCAACACGCAAACGTTCACGTTCCGTAAGCTCAGGTTTTTCAAGCACATCTATGGGTGCATCGAGAGGAACGTCACCAACCATCTTCAGAAGGCTAGTGCGGATATCCTTGTTGGAGGTTGCACCACGAGTGATGACAAATGCCGCGAGCTTCATGCACTTGATGCGTTGCCCGGTGGACAGTTCCACCACAAGGTGCCTCTTTCCTATCCGGACTATCTCGCCATCTCCCCGATCGGTATGAACTGCCAACCCTACAGCTGCCTTGCGCTCTTCCATGAGATCGGCGCTTGCGTCGTCTTCGCCGCCCTCCTCGTCGCCGGATTCTGGATCCTCTTCCTCATCTGAAAGTTGATCTTCCATGCGCATGTAGGCATCGTAACGGATCAGGCCGAGGTCCTCTGCCTTGTACAGTTCCGTACCTGGTACGTATGGAACTCGACGCAGTAATTTCGAGCCTTCCAAGTTAGGTGCTCTATTGAGAGCTTCCAACTTGAGCGAACCGTCCTCATTGAAGAGCAGATCTCTGTTCTTTTCCCGGTACTCTGCGTATTCTGCCCTAATAGCGTTGCGGTAAGCCGCATACTTATCAAAGTAGTCCACCAGCGTTGTGTCAAAGTCGTTGGACTCTCGGATCGTGTCCAAGGTCATTGGGAAAAGCGAGGGCACTTCGAGGTCATCGAAGCGTACGTTACCGGCTTCGGTGTACTTGGCCACCGAGATGGTTTTAGCCATCAGGTAACTGATCTTGGTGACATCGATGGTACGGTCACCAACGATCCAGTCATAGTAAATATACGGTCGGTCCTCCGCTTTCTTGATATTGGGTCGGCCGATACGAGCATTACCTTGCTCCAGAACGCCAGGCGTCCACACAGTTTCGCACCGAATGAGACGAGATGCGTGTTGCAGATTCAATCCTGTGTTCATGGACTGCTCCACACCAACCATCACCAGTTTGTCGTCTTCCTTTTCAAACTGTGCACCGCATTCGTCCTTGCGACCTGCAGTATAGAAGATAACCTTGTTCCGGAAAGATTCTGGGAAGCCCTCGTAGATGGCTTCTGCTGAGAGGGTGTAGTTCGTGAAGATGAGCACCTTGCCAGCAATACCTTGCTCCACGTGCTCCATCGTAATCCGAACAATCTCGGACACCTTTGGGGAGATGAGGTCATCTCCTTGAAGCATTGCGGCTCCGAGTTTATCCTTTCCAGGTGCAGTGATAAACCTTTCCAAACGAGCCAGGTAGGGCTTCATCAACGAATCGATGGAAACCAGTTCCGAATCATCCTCGTCCGAGTCCGACTCGGCCCCCTCTTCGTTTGGTTTGTCCCGTACCAGAAGATCCCGCAGACGTTGGTTACGCTCCATCTCAGCCTGAATGACCTGGACCACCTCGTTCAAAATCTGCTGATACACCTCAGCTTGCTTTGGAGTGAGAGATACTCGGTGAAATGCTTCCATCGGTTCAGGAAGAATCGCTGCCCATTCCTTCCGTTTCGCCTCGGCGTAAATAAAGTTCTCCCGCATTCGGGCTTTCACCAGGGATTCAGTGCCAGGTTTCCAGGCGATTACCTTGGAACCGCGAACCTCCAAGGCGTACTCGGCGACGAAGTCCTCAATGGTGCCAAACACAGAGGGATCGAACATCGCAGCCTGCTTGACCAAGTCCTTAATGGTGTCCGGCGCGAACGTTCCAGACGCCCCACGTTTCTTAGGAATGTCAGACACCAGTCGGTGCGCCGCTTGTTGACGAGTATTCTCCGCCTTCAAGTAGTGCGTCTCGTCTGAGTACAACACCTGAATATTGAACTGCCGGAGGAATTCCACCACCGGGAAGATGCGGATCACATCCGTTCCGTACGCCAGCGCCGAGTTACGCAGCGTGATGACGTTGTAATCCACGATGAGCACGGTGTTCACTGGTGCAGCTTCCACCATCGCCTTCAGGCGATCAAACCCATGTCGACGGATCGTATACGAAGTGATAGCGACCGCATTCAGACGACCGTCAGTTGCATACACCAATTCCTTGACATACTGCGCAACCAAGTGGGCAGGACACATTACCATGTAAGGGCCTGGCGTCTTGAAATGACCCATCTCCCGGAGGATATCCGAAACATAAATCATCGTCTTTCCTCCGCCTGCTTCCACTGGGTAGAGAACATTGGCAGGGGAATCCTTGCTCAGATTGAGCGTTTTCGACTGGTGAGGCAGTAGACCACGACCCTCAGCTATGAAAGGCAAAGCTGGGAGTTTGTAATTCGGATCCACAGTCTGATCGATGTAAGCTTTGCGAGCCATACGATCCGAGTCCTTCAGGTCGGCCAGTTTGTCCCAATGCTTCGTCATCAGAACAAGACGTGCGCGTATGCTGAGGATAGTGAGAACCGAGTAACGTGCATACGCGGTTTCTGGCGAGTCCTGTATACGAGAGAGGACCTTATTACAGATGTCCTTTACTTGGACAGCCGAGGGGAGTGGTGATCCGTACACCCCGGTCGAGTACTCCATCAGATCGGAGATCTTGATGTCCCCAGGCTCTGCACCCTCGTTTTGCTTGCCATATCGTTGCACTTCATCCCAGGTTTGCTGCCAACCAAACGTGGTTGGTATTCCATAGAAAGCAGCCAGCGAGAACAGATTCTTGAAGAAAGTTTCGGCATTCCTGCTTACCATGCGCTGGTCCAACAGCCGGAACGCATGCGTATCATTGACTGGGTAACAACGGTCAAGGGACTTGACCTCCAGTCTGCCGGATGCGTTCGTGTAGGAGAACTTGAGGTTCAGCCAGTCAACGTAGACTGGCATGGGCAAGGGAGCCTTCTTCTTGACGAGCGGACCTGCATCATTGGACAGTAGGTCAGCTACGCCAAACACACCCGTTTCAGGGTTAGAGAATGCGTCTGAGTAAGTGTCCTCGAACCGCGAGATGTCCTGCAGCTGAGCCGGGATGTAAAAGACTTCAGCATGCTCATCGATGAGCAGATTTTCGGCTGACGTCCGCGGAGGGAGAGTTACACCTTCGCTGGAGGCTGATACGGCGCGTGCGATGTTGCGCAGAGGCATGGCAAAGGAGGCCACACGTCCGTACTGTCCGTAGTAGGCGCCAACCCATTCGTATACGGGACCGTACACGTCCATTGGTTTGATGTAGTTGAATTCCTCATTCACCAGTTGCTGCACCTCAGCCTTGGTAACCGTGTAATGGATGAGGAAAACCAAGTCGTCACCTGCAAGACGACGCACGATCAGCTTTGCCTTGGCATCAGCCCAAGCTTTGATGTCGGCTGCCGTGAGGTTGCCCCTCGGGGACATTGTGCCGATGTCAAAGGTACCGACTTCGACACCTCCGTTGAACTGAACCTCCGGAGACAGGCCGCACCACAGGAGCAGATTGCGGGCTTGGTCAGCACTGAGTGCTTGGATTGGCACAACGACATCGAACGTAGCTTCGCCAGGATTCTTTCGGACGTTTACCAGTTCGCCAATACCGTACTGCTTCCAGCGTTCCCGCATCGACTTCAGCACTGCCTTGGAGAAAGCACGCTGCGATTCCTTGGTGACACCCTTTAGTTGGATTTCCGGAGGTGCGATGTGAGTAGCCACCAGAGAGGCGAGTCCCCAGAGAGGCCGTGCTCGCATCTTGCCGGCAAAGAAATAGGCAAACCCAGTGTTGCGGGCGGCCCGGTCCAACTCGAAGGTGGGATTTGGGTGCAGAGTGGATTCGGGGCGGACGACTGGAAAGGCCAGGACATTATTCTTTGTCACGGTTAAGTTCCTTCAGTAGGAGTTGTATAAGAGCAGTGTGATCGTTGAAGCACATAGTGTACGCATTCGTGAGACGAGTGTATTCGTACAGGAGTTCGGCTTCTGTAAGTGAGGGCGTTTCCCTCTTCTCAAAGATTGGGAGGGGCTGCGTTAGCCTCGCGTCAACCCGTATGGCTATCTCTGGGTTGAGCGTCACATTGCGCGGGGAAGTAGCTGGACACCCAGACAAGAAGAGACAGGCAAGAAGGATGGAGATGGTCGTTCTCATTTGCTCCCCCCTGGTAGGGTGTTATGAACTCGGTTGAAAGAGTTCACGAATTCCGGGGTGAGAACGCATTTACCGTCTACGACTTCAATATAGGAACCTGCTGGAGCAGACTCCAAAATCTTCTGAAGTGCCTCCTGCGTTGCTTTTCGCTGCGCGGCTGTATTCTTGGTAGCAGTGTCCGCTAGTGCAGACGAACGTTTGTAAAGAGCGTCTATCCTCTCTTTGGAGTCGGTCTCGAATTTTTCTATTCGATCAAGCCACTGCTTTTCCGTTTGCAGGGAGGCTTCCGCCTTTACCCTTGAAGTGTATTGATTGAAGGCCAACAGAAGGCCACCTACCATAAGAGCCCACGGTAGGATCTTCAACCACAAATTGCTTCCAGTGAAAAAGCCAGCTATGGACTTTCCTACAGCAAGTATTCGTGAGCTCATAGGTACTCCTATAAGGATGCTTTGATAGACTTGGCCAATTCTTCGTACTGACGACGCATGTAATCAGCTAACGAGGATTTTAGTGTCTCGGCCTGAACGTGATACTTGTCATAATCCTTGGCAGTCATCTTGGAACGAGCAGACGCATCCAATTCAACCATCAGGTTGGACATGTTCATAGCTATGTCCAGGAATGCCGGCCGCAGGTACTTGTCAACAAGAGACTGCCCCAACATGTCCCGGTCCTTGTAAGCCTGAACATCATGCAGCAACTCACGGATCTGGGAGATGACCTGATTGAGAGGCATCACACCTCGAGTACCTTTCGATTTGCGCACTCCTCTCTCAACGACAGGCATCACGTCAACAAGAGTCTGTATCAGCGTGCGAGTTATGAGGGCGGCTGCACCGTCTGTGTCCGACGTCTCCAGGAGATCAATGATGGCGTCTGAACGTTGGCCAAACATTGTGTTCAGCCTGCGTAGCGTCGCCTTTGAAACACCGGGGAGGAGACGGACACCGTGTGCGTCCGTGCCCTCGCCAACACCGTCGTTGTCGTTTTCTTCTGACACGACGGCAGGAGGCAGTTGTTTCTTTGGAGCAGGGAGTGCCTTTGTCCGTGGGGCGGACTTTGTCAGCACTTCTACCTCTTCCTCCACTTCAAGGTCAATCTCTTCGCGATTCTTTCGGGTGAGTCGTTTCGTTTTTGATTTGCCTAGCTGCATGATTCACACTTTCTTAAGTAACAGGTGGGGTGTACGGACTGATGGGATATCGGATGATCACAACACCTTTTGCCCCAGCCGATGCCGGAAAGTAGAGACCAGATCCGTTACCACCCCCACCACCTGATCCGGTGTTCTGAACAGGAGCGGAAGCACCATAGTTGGCGTGTTTGGCACCACGTCCGCCAATGTTGCCAGATCCACCTTGGCCTGGTTCACCAGTACCAGTTCCAGAATCTGAAGAAGCATTGCAACCCGCGCCGCCACCTCCAGCCGCCCGGGTAACGGACCCACCTGTTAGGACAGATGCAACGCCTGGTCCCCCATTACCGCCGTTGATTGGGGAACTTGACCCTCCGGCGTAGGCATTGGCTCCGGCTCCGCCAGCTCCACCACCCCCACCTCCTCCGCTGGTTTCCTTGTTGGATGGGATGGTGGTAGAACCCCCACCGTATCCTCGAACGCCAGTGGGGCTACCTCCATTTGCAGTATCACCTGGTCCGGGTTGACCGCAACCTCCCCCCGAGGCACCGTTCCGCCCGTGGTAGAGGCTGGGGCCACCGTATGAACCACCGGCGCCTCCACCAACCGCATTTTCTCCCCGGAACGAGGAGGTACCTCCGTTTTGGGAAGGAGCACCACCTGCACCTACGGTAACAGCGTTGGAGCCAAGGATAGCGTAAGCAATGTCACCGGATACGGTTCCAACGCCACCACCTATGTAGTCACCTGCGCCGCCGCCTCCTCCTGAACCAGACGTTGGTTTCGTGCTACTACCACCTCCACCGCCACCGCCACCAACGATGAGACGTTGGACGTAACCACCGAGGTTGCCAAGACGGAGGACTGAAAACACCCCGGAATCGTTGAACACGTGGACTCGCCACTTGACCCCAGCTCCATCTGTGAACTCGGTTACAGATCCGCCAGTGGCGTACATGAAACCGGATTTGCAGTAGTAGTCCGAGAGTCGGATTTGCCCGCTCAGAACGTCCGCCAGCACGCGGCCGTCGGATTGTCCGAGCGTACGATTGATTGATGCGGATTGACCCAGTTCAGTCGAGATGTGACTGACGCGGATCTCTCCAGAACAAGGTGTAGTCATGTTTATCCGATACTTCCGAATGCCGCAACGTCGTTAACGCTGGTGACGAGACCGTTGGAGGCGATGCGGACACGACGAGCTCCGTTGTACAGGAAGTACAAGTCGGTACCAATTTGACGCAGCGACCAGTTGGCACCGATAGGAACTCCACCATCCGGATCTTTCAGCACGAAGTTGGACGTGTCTACAACAAAGTTGTTCACCCAGTAAGTAGGGTTGAGTGGCGCGATGCCCGTGTTCGGCAGGAGAGCTGTGTAGAACGTGCCGTCGAAAAACACACAGTCTCCTGCCTGATAAGCACGGGTGGCTGAGTAGTAGCCGATGTAGAACCGCGCAGCAAGTGCTGGAGTAACAGACTTGGAGTTGTTGGTAGACGCCAACATCTCGGTCTGGGTAGGAATCAAGGAGTACCCCTCACGAAGCTCAGAGGGGACGAGAGGCGAGACGCCGATTGACATGATCAGTTACCCTTCTCGAACCCGTGGGCTCGGCAAACAACACCTGGAGCACTCGCGTAGATGAGGATGTTCTCCCCCGGGGAAAGGACCAGAGCAGTCCTTTCCAAGTGACCGCGAGCAGGCAACGGGTAGTCGTACTCGATGAAATCTGCCGTATTCGGCGCCAGAGTCATGGCGACCGCGATACGGACTTGTACCTCCGTGTTGTTGGTATTGCACACCAGGACGTTGGCAACCGCATGGTCCAGGGTAGCCGGTGCGGCGTATAGGGTGACGAAGCTGGAGGTTCCGGCTTCAGCTTGACCGAGTTTTCCGTTCATTGTGTCGACTCCTTAGCGACCGAATTGGCAATTGAAATAGAACTCGGCGGCAGTGGAGCCGTCGAGGGAAGCGGAGACTTGAGACCAGGCACCACCGTAACGCGAGTAGAGAGTCCACGGTGTAGTGGAACGGTCCACGTACAACGTTGGTTCCACTGGGGTTGACAGAGTAGGTGCACCGATTCCGTACTGTACATACGGAGTGTATTGCTGCTTCCAGGATCCTGCGTAGTAAACGTAGAGTCGCGGAGGGTTGGCCGAGGTGTCGATGTACAACGGAGGCTGGATAGGAGTTAGCCCGGTAGGTGCACCTGCCCCAGTGCGGAAGATGTGCCCAGTCACCTTCTTCCATGCCCCTGCGTGGTACGTCCACAACACAGGAGTTGTGTTCGACACGTCAGCGTACAAGTTCGGTGTGGTTGGCGTGACGACGGATGGGTCGGACGCACCGAACTGGATAGCAGATGTGTTCGACGTAACGAGACTGATGATCGCGTTCGTCAGATTCGACGGGGTTTGCTGGAGAGCAATCGTCAACGACTCCGGAGTAACTGCTGCCTGCGAGAGAGTTCCCATCCCAACTTCCGCTTCCGTAGCGTAGCGAGTAACGCCACGTTCCGTGTAAGAAGCAATCGGGAATCCTTGCGAGGACAGCTGACCTACCAGAGATTTTTCCGCAGAAGTCAGGTGGTAGAACTGCGAAACACCGTCACCTCCCTGAAGACCCTGCAAATCGTTGTGGACGGTTGGTATGGCAGCCACCGCCGCAGCAATGGCACCGTCTGCGTACCCCTTGGTGGCACCGTCAGACGGATTGATGGGAGCAGCCATGTTGATGATTCGGTTTGCACCCATGTTCAGGTGACCTGTCATCGGGACCGCCCCATCCTTACGGAGGTACAGGTTCTGGATGGTGTTGACCTGTTGCAGGATCTGAGCCAGGATATCGGCGTTTCCACCCATCTGGGTGTCCACGTAGTCCTTGGTAACCGCATCCTGCGGTAGGACCGGATTGCCGAGGTTGATGGCTCGGAAACCACCCGCATCGAAGGGTGCCCACATGGGAGTGGTTCCATTCCTCTTCACCATACCGGACAGAGGGTGGTTTACCAGATCGTTCAAATGACCTGCGGTCAGGTCATCAGAAAGTCCAGCAAGGATCTCGGCTACGTGGTCCCGCAACTGAGTCTTCTTCAGAATACGAATGGTGTCATTCGGATTCGGTATCGTAAGGAACGGTGTAGAGACCGTGAACACCTGTCCGGCAGAAGAGTAGCCGGCAACGATACGGATGGCGCCAGTGGCAGGGCCGTCCATCACCTGAAGCAGAAGTTCCCCGTTGAACACCGGACCGGTGGATGGCTGACCAACTGTAACCGTGTTTGCAGTAGCTGAAGCAACTGCCTGAACATCCGCAATCTCTTCGTATCCGGTGAGAGACCACGCGGCGTTGTTGGAGTAAGCCAGAAGCGAACCTGCACCATCAGGCGAGGGAACCACATACACGTTCGGATTTGCTCGGAACGCAGACGGGAGGGCGTCCACAGAGTTCGAGGCGGCCACGTTGAGGTTCCAGGCGGAGTTGCCGAGCTCTGCGAAGATGGCGTAGTTGGAACCAACTGTCGTTACATAACAGTCGATTACCAGATTGTTCCCTTCCTGAGTACCTTGGTCCTTGAGCTTCTCGATAGGAATCGTGGAGGCTCCAAGTGCAAACAGTACACCCCCGGGCAGGTAAAGGCCAACTTCGCCAAACGCGAAGTCTCCAAGGTCCTTGTCCATGGCAAGGGTATACTTGATAAGGGTAGATGACTGAACAACCGGATCAGAAGGAGATCCAGAATGAACTTGCATCCCGTGCAGAGCGGTGTCGCTTGGGTCTGGGGTGTACCCGTATGCGTCACCCAACCTGAACAGATAGAGCTTTGGAGGGACACCGGGATTGGCAGCGATGGCTGCTTCCCCGGCAGTAGTGAGGACGAAGTGCACGCGGAATCCTTTCGTTTGAATGATGAGTCAGTACGCGGGACTCATACGCCAACGCATAAAAATGCGTTGAAATACGAGGTAACGGGGTGGGTTAAATCCTGAAAAGAAGAGATCAGGAAGCAAACAGGAGCTCAGAATACTCCTCAGGGAACTCGGCAATGGCCACTTCTCCGGAGAAAAACTCCTTAGTGATGTCCTTGGTGTCCGGCATATTGACGAGAAGTGTAATCAGCTCTGATACGTTGAAGTCGGCCCCACCCTGAATACCGATCGAGTCGGATATACAGCGGGAGCACCATTGGCCGAGGGAAGTCGTCTCAATGCCGAATGCCGATACTAGGAGTCGTGCTATCCATAACGTAGAAGCAACTGCTCCCAGCATTGAATATGGAGTGCGTCGATTCTTTATGAACCAAGCAAGCGACTGCTGCAAGGAGTAATGTGGGCAGTCGAGGATGAGCCATCGGGACGGATTCAGCTTGACCGCTTTAAGACGAACCTGGTTACCGTCTCGAACAGATGCTGAAGCAATTACCACCTTCTCGGACTCGATTACCCTACCCACTATGGCTTCGCAGTGGGTGTACTTGCCGTAATGCTCTTTTATCTGTCCAGCTTTGATAAGCGCGTATCCGAGACGAGCCCGAAACCCGTCGTCCTTGTGGTCACCGAAATAGAAGGCGAATTGCATGATTTGTCCTTACAGGTAGAAATGTCGTTCCAAGTCAGCTATCCACTTTGCCTTGATCTCTGGCGTAAGCAGAGGGTGATCTGCGGTGGCGAGGACTTGAACTGCCAGCTCAAAGGATTGCATTTGCACCAGACCAACCATAGCCTTCGCAACGGGATGGTTGTTCAAGTCTATCAGGTCTTGCACAGTCCACGCACCGCTACGCACTCGTTCCAGATTATCCGCACCCATTCCGGCGAGCAAGTCCGCTACGGCGAGTCCACGTTTCTTGAGACGAAGCTTGTCCTTGTCGTACTGATCTACTGGATCTACCGGAACAGGTTCGCCAAGGAG
>Ga0265293_10005433_pt1 | contig 21246 bp, 20 predicted proteins | sample Munlanlewell138R_FD_192505 | JGI IMG/M metagenome (GOLD analysis project Ga0265293, IMG submission 192505) | Leachate microbial communities from a municipal landfill in Southern Ontario, Canada - Leachate well 138R | ecosystem: Engineered > Solid waste > Landfill > Unclassified | place: Canada... | reverse complement strand
ACCCGCTGCACGACGGCGAACTGCTGGAAGGGAAGGTCAAGTGCATCCACCACGGCGCCACCTTCGACCTGAGCACCGGTCGCGCCACCCTTCCGGCCGTGAAGAAGATCCAACTCTTCCAGGCCACGCGTGAGGGCGATCGCGTGATGGTGACGCTGCAGGAGGTGTGACGGGCCGGCAGCAGCCTTAGGCGCGGAGAGACGCGTTTGACGCCGGGCGGTAGTCGAGCCCTGCGCCGTCAGCTTGGGAAGCGCGCCCGCACGTGATTCCGGACGCGCTGCGCGGTGCCGACCTGACACGGCCGATAACCCGGGCGGAGTTCGCAGCAGTGGCGGTCCGCGTGTACGAACAGCTCGTAGGAGAGCCGGCAGAGGCCGCGGCCGAGAACCCCTTCACCGACACGGACGACCGTGAGGTCCTGAAAGCCTTCCACCCCGGCCTGGCGGTCGGCATCTCCGCGACCCTGTTCGATCCCGACGCGCTGCTCAACCGGGAGCAGGCTGCCACGATCCTGACGCGCGTGTTCAAGAAGGTCAGCGTGCCCGGCTGGACGTGGGCTAGAGACGCCGATTTCACCCTCGAGTTCGAGCAGCCCGGACTCTTCGCGGACGATGCGAAGATCTCCGCCTGGGCGCGCGACAGCGTCTACTTCATGGCGGCTCGTGAGATCATCGCCGGCACGGGCGGCAACAACTTCACCCCTCGGGCCACGACCCCGGAAGAGGAGGCGATGAACTACGCGAGCGCGACGCGTGAACAGGCGCTGGAGCTCGCCGTGCGCATGACCGAGAACCTGCCTGGGCGCTAGAGACCGCGCGGCCGTGAAGCGCTCGGGGCCGGGAGTAGCAGTCAATGGTCTGGCGTGGCAGCGCTAAGGTCGGTTGCGACCGCGTCGGGAAAAACCTCTGGGGGTTCGAGGACAGGCGGCAGGGAGTTTCTCCTCGACCCCCGCCTTATCGTCATTGTCATGACTTTCTTTGGCCACCTTGCCGGCTGCGCCCTCACCACGCAAAGCTACCTCCGGCCAACACGATTCCCCAGTTAACTGGTCTCGGCCACCCCAACCCGATCACGCACCGCTGCCAACCGCGGATACATTTCCACGAGACGCTCATAAGTCTCCCGATACAGACCGTAGTATTCGCCATACGCGGCCTGTGCAGCGCTTCGGGGCTCGAACGGAGCGGACAGGGTGACGAACCTCCCGACTTCGGACCAATCGTCGAAGAGGCCAACTGCCTTGCCTGCCACGAAAGCTGCCCCCAGGCTAGACCCCGGGTGCCCTATGACTCGGAGAACGGGTCTACCCAGGACGTCCGCTGTGATCTGCAACCAGAGGTCACTCGCGGCACCACCGTCCGATGCCAGGATCCTTGCCGGCGCCAGGGAGAGCTCTTGCAGTACGTCGACGTGGTGCCTAAAGCCGTATGCCACCCCTTCGAGCACGGCGCGGAACAGGTGATGGCGACCGTGGTTGAGCCCGAGGCCGACGATGGTGCCCCGCGCGAACGTGTCGTGCAGCGGTGTCTTCTCGCCGAGGAAGTACGGTAAGAGCACGAGCCCGTCGCTGCCTGGTGGGAGCGCGGCGGCCTGCCGGTCCAGGTATGCGTACAGCGGCTGCCCTGTTCGCGATGCGGCGACTTCGTCAGTCGAGCAGAAGGTGGCGGCGAACCATTTCACTAGGCTGCCGCTGGTCGCCATGCAGCCGTTCAGGTAGTAGTGACCGGGCACCACGTGGTGATCGATGTAGAGCCGCGGATCGGTCTCGAGGCTAGCCAGGCTGTAGAGGATGTCGCCCGCACCGCCGTACTTCAGTAGGAGATCCCCATCGTTGGATGCGCCTGCCGCGAACGCCGAGGCCACGTGATCGGCGACGCCGGCTATGACGGGCGTGCCGACGGGCAGCCCCGTCTCGGCCGCTGCGGCTTGGCCCACCTCGCCGACTATCTCGTGCGAAGCCCGCACTCTCGGCACGCGAGCGGCGTCTATGCCCCCGAGGGCGAGAAGCTCCTCCGACCAGTCGTTCGTCACGATATCCAGTAGGCCGGACTCGAGCGCCCAGTTGTGCTCAGCGTAGAGCTCGCCGGTAAGGCGGTAGGCGATGTAGTCGTACGAGCCGCAGAAGACCGCGGCGCGCTCGAAGACGGCGGGTTCGTGCTGGGCGAGCCACCTGAGCTTCGGCGCCAGGACTTGCTGGTTGATGGAACCACCCGTGTGTGCGAAGAAGCGGTCCTGTCCGTACCGGCTTTCCAGCTCGGCAATCTGTGCAGACGCACGCGCGTCGTTCTGCTGGATGCTTCTCCTGAGGGGCGCTCCGACCGCATCAAGGGGGATGAGCGTCGGCACCATGCCGCTGACACCCAAGGCCTTGATCCGATAGTCGCTGCCAGCCGCAGATACGAGCTCGGCAAGGATGGACTTCGTATTCGCCCACCACTGCAGCACGTCCCCTTCCGCCCACGTCGGCTCGGGGGAGTAGAGCGTGGCCTCTCGACTGGCTACCTCGATGAGCTTCCCAGCCGTCGAAGCCAGTACGCCCTTCGTGTTGGTGGTGCCGATGTCGATGCCGATGATCGCGTCTCTCATCGAACTCCGATCTTGAGATAAGGAAAGTAGCCTAGCGCCTGCTTAGGTAAGCGGCCAGCACCACCAGCAAGACCGCCACCACGCGTAAGGGCGTCAGGGGGACAGCTGCTTCTCGGAGTATGCCGAAGTGATCAAGGACGAGTCCCATGGTCAGTTGGCCGAGGATCGTAAGTACTAGGGTCGCGGTCACACCCAACAATGGCGTGATCCACGTGATGGTAAACACGAACGCGAGGCCGGCGAGCCCCCCTGTGAAAAGCACGGCCGGTATGGTCGCGAGGCGCGGGAGGGCACCCCATGTGCGGGTCAGCGTGGTGATAAGCAAGATGGCTACGAAGCTAGTGGCTATGGATATGAGCACCGCCTGCACCGTGCCGGTGAGGTGGCCGAGCCGTCCGTTCAGGGCAGCCTGAAGCCCGGATAGCGATCCGCCTATGACTGCGAGGATTGCCACTAGCATGAGAACTCCGTTCGCTCCGGCGTCACTCCCGAACAGCCCCCATCGTAAGACCGCTTACGTAGTAACGCTGGAGGGCGAAGCCCAGCAGGATGACGGGTACGACCGCGAACAGGCTGACGGCCGCCATCAGGTTCCAGCTGACCTCGTACGCCCGGTAAGACTCCAAGATCCCGAGTGGCAGCGTACGGGTGTTGCGCCCAGTCAGGAGCATGGCGAAGAGAAAGTCGTTCCAGGAGGCGATGAAGGAAAAAAGCGCGATGGTGACGACGCCTGGGAGGGCCAGCGGCAGTGAGACCCTAAGGAAGGCGCCGAAGCTCGTGCAGCCGTCGCAACACGCGGCTTCCTCCATGTCTTGGGGGACGCTTGCGTAGTAGCCTCGCATGAACCAGGCAACGAAGCTCACGTTTAGCACCGCGTCTATCAGGATCAGGCTCCAGTAGGTGCCTAGAAGGTGGAAGTCGCGCATGAGCAGGTAGAAGGGGAGGAGCATGGCTACGGGTGGAACCATGCGAATCACGAGCAGCGCAAATGCGAGTACGTTGGAGGCCCTCCCGGGGTGGCGGGCTAGGCCGTAACCGGCCGGAACGCCGAGCACGACGGCGAGGAAGGTGGAACCCACGGCGACGACGATGCTGTTGCGCAGGTATTGCAGCACGGGCATCTGGCGAAAGATCGTGAAGAAGTTGTCCATAACCGGCTGGAAGAACCAGGTGGGTGGCACGGAGAAAGCCAATAGTCGCGGCTTGAACGCAGTGCCTATCAACCAGATGAGCGGTAGCAGGAAGAAGGCGACGGTCAGGAGCAACAGGAAGTACGACAAGGCGTTCCCGAACCAGCGCTGCTTGACTGTCATGATGCTCGCCCAGACGTCCGTAATGCGCGCAAGTATAGGGCGCTCATTATCACGATGATTATCAGTAGCAGGTTGGACATCGCGGCCGCGTAACCGATGTCGAAGTACTTCAACCCCACTTTGAAGATGTAGTAGTTGACGACCTCGGTCGACCTGCCCGGACCGCCCCCGGTAATGGCGAAGACCGAGTCGAAGAGCTTGAGCGCATCCATGGTTCTTATAACGAGGGCGACGAGGATCGTCGGTTTGAGGAGCGGGAGCGAAACGAATAGGAAGCGCTGCCAAGGGGAAGCACCGTCGATTTGCGCCGCGTCGTGTAGTTCAAGGGGTTGACTCCTCAAGCCTGTGAAGAGAAGCAGCGCCATCAGCGGCGTCCATTGCCAGACATCTATGACAACTAGTGAAGCGAGCGCGAGCGACGGTTCGCCGATTGGGCCGGCGCCAAGCTGGAAGCCAAGTTGTTTCAAGTAGTAAGAGACCGGCCCGAAGTCTGCGTTGTACAGGGCTCCCCAGACGAGTGCGACCACGAGTGGCGTGAGCGTAAGCGGCGCTATCAACAACGACCTGACGATGCCCATGCCAGGGAGCTCACGGTTAAGGAGCACCGCGAGTGCCAAACCCAGAAGAAGTTCGAACCCTACTGCGCCAACCACGAATACGAGCGAGTTGCGAACCGCGACGATGAAAGATGGATCAGCGAAGGCGGCAAGGTAGTTGCCGAAACCGACGAATGTCTGAGACTTGGTCGGGTCAGTCAACTTGTACTTGAAGAACGAGATGAAGACCGAATAAGCGACGGGGTAGATAGCGAAGACGCCGATAAGTATTAGGGCCGGTGAGACCCAGAACGCGAGGCTCGAGCGCCGCCCGAGCCGGAAACGCCGCTTCCTCTTTGGTGCGCTGCCCCCAGAGCATGCCAGGTCTGTGGTGGAGCTAGAGATCACGCTTTGATTGCCTCGCTCCCTTGCTCGTGCTTTGCGGCCGGCAATTACCGGCCGCAAAGCCCTAGGAACTTGCTTACGAGGGGTTGGTCACTGGAACAGGGGGGCTACGGTCGCCTGGGCCGCGTCGAGCGCCTTTTGCGCGCTTTCCTGGCCGGTAATCACGAGGTTGACGGCCAGGCCTACGGCGTCCTCGATCTGGCTGTACTGGGTGATGCGCGGCCTGAAGTCGCCGTCACCATGCTCGACGACCTCGAGGATCGTGCTGAGGTACGGGTACTTGGCGACCAAAACCGGGTCGGTGAGGGTGCTGTGCCGGATAGGCTTACCACCGAGTTCGACGTACTGCTTCTGAACCTCGGGGCTGGAGAGCCACTTGATGAACTCCCATGCGGCTCCCTGGCTTGTCGAATCGGCGTTGATTCCGACACCCCAGCCGCCGAACGGGTAGACGGGGTCCAGGCCTTCCTTCACAGGAGTGGTCGTGATGGCGGCACTTCCTGAGACCGGCACGGCGCCCGGCCTCAAGTAGTCGAGACCGGCTGACCAGTCGACCATCATCATTGAGCTGCCCTCACTGAAGGAGGTGACGCGTTCGCCCCAGGCGTATGAGACCGCGCCGGCGGGAGCGTACTTGAAGAGGTCGGCATAGAGTTCCAGGGTCTCGACGTTGGCGGGGCTGTTGAGCGCCGGCTTGCCGTCGGGGCCCAGAATGCTGCCGCCGTTCATCAACATGTAGAACATCCAGTCTTGCGCGGCGGGCGTGCCGCGCTGACCGTTCATCACGATGCCAGCCTTGCCGTCCTTGGTGAGGGCCTTGGCAGCCGCAGCAAGCTCCTTCACGGTCTTGGGGACGGCGATGCCTGCGGCGTCGAAGGCGGCCTTGTTGTAAGCCAGTACCCCAGCGTAGCCGACAAGCGGAAAGGCGATCTGCTGCTCACCGCAGCTCCCGGTCGTCCACATGACGGTCGGGATGTCGTCCAGGTCGAGCTCGGCCTCGTCGCGCTTGATGAGCGACGCGAGGTCGGTGAGGTAACCGCTCTCAGCGAACTGACAGCTCCACACGATGTCGGTCGAGTAGAGGTCCGCTTGTGCCGTGTGGCCGATGAAATCCGCGATGGCGCGCTGGTAGAGCTCACCGTACCCTAGGACCGTGACGCGGAGGTTTATGCCAGTCTGTTCTTGGAAGACCGGGGCCAGCGCCTCCAGGGCCGCGGAGAACTGATCGGAGACGACGACGAAGTTGAGGTTCGTGCCTGCGTACTGACTTTTCTCTGCGAAGGCCATACTCACGCTCGTGGCGCAGAGTGCCAGGACCGTGTAGATTGCGGCTCGCCTGATTCCATTCATGCTGTGATCCTCCTAAGGTCTAGCTTGAATGCGGCTCGATTCAGCGTGGACGACAGAATAGGCTGACTCACCTCCGCTCTCGCGGCGTCGGTTCGACGCACAAAAGGTTGTAATTCATGAGACCCACGCACCGCCATTGACTTCAATGACCTCACCGGTCATGAAGTCGGAATCTGGCCCAGCGAGGAACGCCACGACCTTAGCGACGTCTTCTGGGGTCTGGAGGCGGCCCAACGGTGTCTGGCGGACGTAATCGGCCAGCACGTCCTCGACGCTGATGTCCCTGAGCTTCGCTTCCCAGGCGACCTCCCGTTCCTGCATGGAGGTCTTCACGAACCCGGGATTGATGGCGTTTACGGTCACCTTATGCTCCGCGAGTTCCTTCGCAACCGCCTGCGCCAGGCCGACCACAGCGAACTTCGACGCTGAGTAGGGAACCAGTAGAGGAGCGGCCTGTCTAGATGCCATGGAGGCCGTGACCACGATCTTTCCACGCACGTCGCTGGACGCGATGAGACCTTGGGTAATCATGCGCTTGGCGAAGGTCTGGACTGTGAGGAAGGTCCCGCGTGCGTTGACGGAGAAGTTGAAGTCCCACTCCTCTTCAGTGACATCGAGAAAGCGGTTCATGGTGGAAACGCCCGCGTTTGCCACGAGCACGTCAAGCCTGCCTGCAGCTTCGAATACCTCGTCCGCGGTTACGGCTAGGCTGGCGGGTTGGGTGACGTCGACCTCAAGGCCATGGGCCTTGCCACCTGAAGCCACCGCGTGCGCCGCGACCGTACGGGCTGCCTCAACATTGCGGTCCGCTAGCCAGACCTCGGCACGGCGTTCCGCCAGAGTGAGCGAGATGGCCTTGCCGATCCCGGAGCCCGCTCCGGTAACGAGGATTCTCCGTCCTTCAAGCTGGTTCACGTCTACCTTCCTAAGTGAAGTGACGAGTGTGGGGCAGTGGCGACCGGGGTGCTCCGGGAAGGTACGAGCCTCAGGCGACTGGGCTGCAGGTCGATTAACTTCGTGGCGACCAACCTGTGGCAGCATGAAGGAACCAGAGCATTCACGAGCGTTTGCGCAAGATTACACAGCCCCGCTCCAGACGTCAAGACTGTGCTACCAAGTCGCGTACTTGGCCTGAGACGGCCATTCTGCGATCGATAATGAACGATTATGCGCACCCCTATCGCGGCACGTCTGGGAATCGTAGCGGCCATCACGCTTCACCTGCCGGCGCTACCATCGCGACTAGGGCCGCTGCGACCGAACCCGCGATCTCGCGCAACATCCGCTCCCCTTGCGCGGCATCTGCGAGGGTAGCGTCTCCGAGGACACCGCTTCTACTGATGTCCGAGGTCAACCACGCCTTGCGCGCGGGGCCCGCCAGGCCGACGCTGCCGGGTTCCAGCGATGGGAATTCGGTCACGGCACGCTCCATGTGGACGAGCCGAGGCGCCAGCGCGAGCATGAGCGAGGTCTCCACTTGTCCCGCGTGATAGCCAAGAGCGCGCTCGCGCTCTGATAGGCCGGTAACGGCGTCGAACTGGATGCTGGGGTCAATCACGAAGCAGTGGAGCCCAACGCTGGCGCGCACGTCGCGTGCCACGACATCTAGCGTGGGGGTGTTGCCACCGTGGCCGCTGAAGAACGCGAGGCGGGTGAAGCCGGCCTCGGCGATTCCTTGGGCTAAGTCTTGCAGGAGGCCTGCGAGCGTGTGGTGCGACAAGGTCAACGTTCCGGCGAAACCAGCGTGTTCATTGCTCTTACCGTAGGGGAGCGTGGGGAGGCGCCATACGGGGGCCTCCGCGGGGAGCAGTGCCAAGGCGGCATCCAAGAGGTAGCTGGCGAGAAGTGTGTCCGTGGCCAGGGGAAGGTGTGGGCCGTGCTGCTCCGTGGAACCAAGGGGCAGTACGACCAAGCCGCCTACTTTCTCCAGAGCGGCGACTTCGGCGTAAGTGAGTTCGGACAGGTCCCGCCTAGGCATGCGCACCGGCGACCAGCACCGGGTTGGACCTCTTGTAGTTAACGACCGCCGCCATTACCTAGCCTCGATGAGCCGCAGTTTGGTGGTGCTGTTCGTTTCGGATACGACCTGGCCCCGTGAGATCACGTAGTTCCTGTCGGATTGCATCTGCAAGACCTCGTGCGGGTTGCGACCGGCGAAGACGAGCATGTTCGCGGGGTTGCCGGGTGCGAGGCCGTACCGGCTGAGCCCCAAGGTGCGTGCGCCGTTCAACGTGCCTATGTCGAAGGCTGTCTCGAAACCACGTGGCGTCGCCAGTTGCGCCATGTGGACGGTGAAATTCATGACGTCGAGCATATCTGCGCGACCCAAAGGGTAGTAAAAGTTGTCCAGGTCGTCTTGGCCGAAACTCACGTTCACTCCTGCCGCTAGGAGTTCCGGAACGCGCGTGTACGTGCCGAGGGAGTTTACGTTCGCGTTGGCAACCATGTTGACCCCGGCCTGTTTAAGCATGTTAATTACTCGCACGGCGTGTGCGTCGGGATAGTGACGGAGTGCGCCATTGTGACTCGATGACACCCGACCCTTGAAGCCGGTAGCGATAGTCTTTGCCGCCACCATCTCCAGTGAGCGCGACATGGGGTCGGGAGTGTCGTCGCAGAGGAAGTGAATGTCCTTGTCGAAGCGCATGGCGAGGTCGAAGCAGAAGTCGATGTGTTCACTTGCTGCGGCGTCAGTCCATTCGACCCACGGGAGCCCACCGACTACGTCGGCGCCGGAAACCAGGGCGCGCTCCATCAACTCGAAGCTCTCCTCATTCGTATGGAGGCCCTCTTGCGGGAAGGCACATATTTGGAGCTCCATGGTGGAGCCGTAGCGCTCACGGGCCTTCACAGCACCTTCGAGAGCGGTGAGGCCGGCGAAGGAGTCGACGTCGATGAACATGCGCATGGCAAGGGTGCCGTGCTTTATGGCCAAGTTGAGGGCGCGCCCGATGCGCTGCGCCACGTCGTCTACCGTATACGCGCGCTTAAACGCCCACGTCTCCTCAATAGGCACGACGTTCTCGTGGCTCGCCTCATAGTCGAGCATCCCGGAGCGCGGCTCGCCCTCAAAACTCGTAGTGGCCGCAGACCGCGCTTCTTTAAGAGGATAGTCGTAGCGTCCGGTGGTCTCCCCGAAGAACGACTTGTCTATATGGAAGTGGCAGTCCACTAGCGGCTCGGTGACAAGGCGGCCTGCTGCGTCAATCTCGCGCTCTGCGGGACCACCGGCTATGTGCGGCTCAATGGCGGTGATGACACCGTCCGCCACGCCGATGTCCACAAGGCCAACCCGCTGCCTAAGTTGAGCGTTGCGAATGATCAGATCGTTAGACACGCTATGCTCCCTCACTGATGGCCGGGCCGCGGACCTCAATTACTCGGTCCATGAACGCGCGTACCCTTGACGCATCCACTGAGTTCTCGAACACCCCGCCATACTTAAAGGCCGTACCCACAACAGCTCCGTCGGCCACCGCCAGTTGCTCCGCGACGGTCTCGAGCCGCACGCCCGTGTTGGCGAACACCGGCGTATTGGGCACGACTTCCTTCACGATGCGTAGAGCCTCCGTCGAGGTGGCGGCGCCCGCGGTCAGGCCCGAGACGCAGAGGGCGTCCGGGTGGCAGTTGAAGACGGTCGTGTGAACGGTCTTCGCGAAGTCTCGCTCGGCCAAATACTGGGCTGCCTCCGGGACAATGTTGTAAAGGAGACGAACGTGAGCGCCCCCGATGGCGTGCTGATGCCTGACGAATTCTCCGACGTTCGTGTTCCATAGCCCGAAGTCGCTTGCGTAAACGCCCGTGAAGATCTCCCTCACAAATGAGGCCCCTGTTGCGACCGCCAGGTCGATCGAGGCGTTCGCGTCCCACAAGACGTTTACGCCAAACGGCACGCGTACGCCATGCAGAACTTCGCCTATGACGCGCGCCATCGACGCCGTGGTGACGGGATGAACCTTGGTGAGGTATGGCAGGCTGAACTCGTTTGAGAACAAGATGGCGTCGACGCCCCCTTCCTGCAGGGCAGTCAGGTCGCTCTCGACCCTTGCCATGACCCCTGGCAAGCCCTTCGCGGCATCGAATCCTGGATCTCCAGGCAGGGCAGGCAAGTGACACATGCCAATAATCGGTCTTCCGACCCCGAATAAGGGCTCCAGCCAACTCATCCGACTCCTCCTTCGCGGGCTGTTGGGCTCGCTGGTCTTGCGTGCGTCACGTAAGGATCAACTTGATCGAAGCTTGCATAAGCGACTTGTGGTCTGCGTCGTTCAGAGCCGCGTCGGTAATCACAGCGTCCACGTCGTCCAGGACGCAGACCCTCGCGAGTGCGCGCTTCCCAAACTTCGAGGCGTCCGCCACGAGGATCACATGGCTGGCCGCCTCGACCATCAACTGCTTGATGGAGGATTCGGCGAATGTGGCGTTCGATACCCCGAAGACTGGGTCAACCGCGTCGGCCGACAGAACGGTGTGGTCTACGCGGACGTTACGTAAGAACGTCTCCGTGACTGGACCCACCAAGGTGTTGAAGCCCTCCCGGAGCATTCCCCCGGTGACGATGACGGTGATACTGGGATCGAAAGTGATCTGTCCGGCGATGAACAGGTCGTTTGTGATTAAGGTAAGGTTCTTCCGCTCGGCGAGCAGTCGGGCAACCTCGAAAGTTGTGGAGCCGGAGTCCAATATCACCGTTTCGCCGTCTAGTACGAACTTCTCGGCGGCACTAGCGATACGGCGTTTCTCTACCGTGAACGCCTTGCGCTTCTCTTCGTAAGTCGTCTCGAAAGACGTGCTCGTCCTGCAGGCTATGGCACCCCCGTGTGTCCTCGTGATTAGGCCGCGCTCCGCCAGGCAATCGAGGTCGCGCCTAATGGTGGCTCCAGAGACTGCGAAGTGATCCATCAGCTCTCGCACTTGGACGCTACCGAGCTCATCGACCTCGCGCAGGACGCGCATTTGGCGTACAGCCGGTAGGAGTCCCTCAGTGGTCTTAGGCGCTCTGGCCAACCTACTCTGCCTCCCGCATGCACCTGGTGCAGGGCCCCTAAACCCTTGGCCCCGATGAATGTTGTACTTATGTGATTATAACTGACGCTTTGACTCATGTAAACTTCGCGCGAATCACGAGTTCGCTCGTGAGACCCTGACAAGGATTGGAGATCTGCCATGGTGCCAAGCATTCCCTCCAAGGACAAACCAACTCTAATGATCATCATCGCTAGCATCCGCGAAGGCAGGGTCGGCCTGCCGGTCGGCCGTTGGTTCGAGGCCGTAGCGAAGGCTCAAGGGCTCTTCGATGTCGACCTCGTAGATATTGCGGAACTAAATCTCCCGCTAATGACGGAACCGTTCCACCCAAGCATGCAGTGCTACACGCAAGAACAGACGAAAGCCTGGAGCCAGCGCGTCGCTGCCGCAGATGCGTTCGCCTTCGTTATGCCTGAGTACAACCACTCTTTCAACGCGCCCCTCAAGAACGCGCTCGATTACCTTTTCAACGAGTGGGCCAATAAGCCCGTCGGTTTCGTTTCCTACGGTGGGGTGTCCGCTGGAAGCCGTGCTGTCGCGGCTCTACAGCCCGTCCTCTACTCGTTGCAAATGCACGCGATTCAGCCAGCCGTCCACGTGCCGTTCGTCAGCCATTTCGTAAGTGCGGAGAAGGTGTTTGAGCCCAACGCCATTCTGTCGGACTCGTCGATCGAGCTCTTGCGGGCGCTCAGGCTGGCGGTCGACAAGTTGGATGAAGAGGCCGCGCTCCGTTTCGCAGTTCCAGTGCGGACCAGCGATGGTTGAGTGGGCTGATTGCCCTCAGCCACAGGAGAGCGACCGTGGCTCATTGCAGTTGGGTTGTCGGCATCGACCTTGGGACGTTCATTGTAGGTCTGCATCGTCGAAGCAGGCGATGGCCGGGCCATTGAGGCGGTGAAGCTCCGCACCTGTCGAGCGGCTTTCAGGGGCGTTCTTCTCCATGTGTGCTAGGTTGCGGGCGGCGCTGGAGACCGGTAGGTATTCGTCTTGGGCGAGCTGCGTGGTGACCGGCAGCGGGTACAGTTGATAGGTGCCAACGCTAGGCAAGACCGGCTGTCGCACGCGAGTAAGCGGAAGGGTCACCATCTGGATGTCGAGTGACTAGTCGCCTCGTTGGTTGCCGGTCTCCAAGTCTAGAACGGCGTCATCAACGAAACCGACAAGCTCACGTCCGAGGCCGAGCGCGAGCTGAACGCAGACATGGTGAAATCGCCGGTGCGTTAACTACAGGCCGCAACCCCGAAACGGCCCCCAGAAAGCATAGGCACATCGCCTAATAGTACGCCCCAGGCAGGAAACGTGTCTGGGACGGCGCAAACATGCATGATAAATGTCTAGGCGTTTTTGAGGGTCAGTAAGAAAGCGGGTTATTCCTTGCTGTGGTATGGAGCAGCGTCTCGTAACCTCCGCTATATTGTCTTCGAGTTCGACGAGGCGAGGAAGATTACTGGTCGGTGCGCACAGCCTGTTGCGGTTCTGAGGCCGACCGGCAGCGCACAAGCTTTACCACCTAGACTGTGGAATGCGCATAGTACGAAAGACCTGCTCAGTGCGTGGCGGGGTGACATGAACGGGTGAACCACGAGTGAGGTGGCCCTAGTCGAACACAGTGCGATTCAGCACACTCAGTTCTCTTGCGCGCTGCCCATTACTGTTCCCGCAAGACCTTTCCCAACTGCTTGCCCCGGGCCAGCTCGTCTATCAGCTTGTCCAGGTAACGGATCTCCCGCATGGTGGGTTCTTCGATGTCCTCCACCCGGACGCCGCAGACCACGCCCGTGATCAGCGACCGCGCGGGGTTCGGGCGAGGGGCCTGCGCGAAGAAGGTCTCGAAGTCTGTCGTGTCGGCCAGGATGGCCTCCAGGGCGTCCTGGTCGTAGCCCGTCAACCAGCGGATGATCTCGTCGACCTCCGCCTTGGTGCGGCCCTTCTTCTCCGCCTTCGCCACGTAATGGGGGTAGACGCTGGCGAAGCTGGTCGTGTAGATGCGATGCTTCTTGACGGTGCCCGCTGCTGTCATCGCCACCTCGCTTCCTCGTCCCGGCAGTCAGCTTAGCGCGACAGCAACAGCGTAACGCTCGCCTGCACGTGATCGGGCGTCATGCCCTCGCTCGTCTTGAAGGTGAGGCCGACCGCGTCGGGGGTCATGCCAAGCAGGCCGGCCACGCTGGCCGCGATCTCCCCGCGTCGCGCGCCCAGTTTGGGGGCGTCGAGCGTTACCACGGCGGCCACGTTCTCGATCCTCACGGCCCCGGCGTGGCGGTGCAGGTCTTCGAGCGCCCGGGCGACTATCTCGCGGCTGTCCAGCCCCGCGTGGCTCGGGTCTGTCGGGGGGAAGAGCCGCCCGATGTCGCCGAGCGCGTACGCCGACAGCAGCGCATCGGCGAGCGCGTGGAGCAGAACGTCGCCGTCGGAGTGGGCCAGGGCGCCGCGCGGGCTCTCCACGCTCACCCCGCCGACGAGAAGTGGGCCGGCCCCCGCCAGCCGGTGGGCGTCTTGACCGTGGCCGACCCGGAACTCCCGCTGCATGGGCAGATGGTAACAACTATGCCCCGCGGGAGCCCTGCGGCTCAGCCACCGACGCCGTGTGAGAATGAGGCTCGTGTCACCGGTCGTCGGCGTCCTGTCCCTCGTGATCGTCACCCTCATCTGGGGCAGCACGTTCGTGGTCGTCAAGGAGGCGCTGGACACGATTCCCGTGTCGCTCCTGCTTGCCGTGAGGTTCACCCTGGCGACGCTGATGCTCTCGTGGGCCAGGTGGGACAGGCGCGCCGTAGTGCCCGCGCTGGTCCTAGGGTTGCTCTCGTTCGCGGGCTTCGCCACTCAGACGGCCGGCCTGGCCATCACCAGCGCCTCCAACGCCGCCTTCATCACGGGCCTGTCGGTCATCCTCACGCCCATCGTGGCGAAGCTCTGGTTGAAGCACTACTTGCCGGCGCGCGTGTTCCTCGCGGGCTTCGTGGCGCTGGCGGGCTTGGCGCTCATCACCCTGCGCAGCGGCCTTGCGGCCATAAACGGCGGCGACGTCCTCGTGCTGAGCACGGCGTTGGCCTACGCCTTCTACATCGTCTACCTGGGCGAGGTGGCCGGCAAGGTGAGGGGCACTTCGCTGGCGCTGATGCAGCACTTGCCCATGACGGCGCTGGCCTGGCTATGGGCCGCGCCGCAGGTCGGCAAGCTTGCCACGGTGCCGCCGCTCACCTACCTCGCCATCCTCTACCTGGCCGTCGTCGCCACGGCGCTCGTGGCGGTCGTGCAGATCTACGCTCAGCGCGTGGTGCCCGCGCACCTGGCCGCGCTCATCTTCGTACTCGAACCCGCGTTCGCCGCCGCCTTCGCCGCCGTGCTCCTGGGGGAGAGGTTGGGCCCCCTCGGCTGGCTGGGTGGGGCGCTGATGCTGTTCGCCATGCTGATCGCGGAGCTGCGCTGGCCCGTCAGCCCGCGGCCCGGGCACGAGGGCGAGGTGCGGCTCAAGCGGACGCGCTGAGTCGTAGGGCAGCCGGGCGTCAGCGCGCCTTCGACTTATCCACCAGGCGCTTCCAACGCGCCATCATCGTCAGCAGGTTGCCCTGCCGCGCCAGCTCGAACACGCCGAAGTCGCCACCGAAGTACTGCGCCTCGCGGTACTCCGGAGCGTAGCGTTCCCGGTAGACTCCCCCCGTTGCCTTGGTGCCGGAGAACCCGCGGGCCTCCATGGCGCCCAGGCGTGCCAGCGTCTGCGCCTCGGAGCGGTAAGGGTAATGCTTCAGGATCGGCATCTTGAGGTAGGGCAGCCAACCGACGCCGTGGGGGAACACGCGGCCGTGCTCGCCCGCCTTGTAGCGGGCGCGCGGCGAATCACGGAACTGCCTCACCTCGACCCAGAACGGCGAGTACCACCGCACGTTCTCCTGAACGCTGCCGCCCAGGGCGGGCCGGTCGTCCGGGTGCAAGAAGAACTGCATGGCGGCCCAGTTCACGCGGCCCGCGCCCATCGCCCCGGCTGCCCGGGCCACCGCGCGCGGGTCGTCGTGGAAGAACTCGTCGCCATGCATGATGGTGTACCAGTGCCCGCTACCGTACTCGGCCCGCGCCGCATCGAGCAGGGCCTGGCGGTGGTGGTCCCTGACGCGGCCACCCGGGGCCACGTCCGCGTCTCGCAGCACGAGGCGAACCTTCGGGTGCGCCAGGAGCACCTCGGTCGTCGAGTCGGTGGAACCGTCCAGCGCGAAGATGGCGTCCACGCCGCCCGCGTTGTGCTCGAGCATCTCCGCAACGACGTCCTGCTCGTTATAGGTCAGCAGCAGGCCGATGTTGAGGGTGCGCCTAGGGGCCATGCCGCGCCCGGTGGGCCGTAGCCGCCGCCAGTCCCGCGGTTGCCGCCGTTGCCGCTACTGCCGCGACCGCCGCCACTCGCGCCACCGCCGCCGTTGCCGCCACTCGCGCGGCCGCCACTGCCGCTAACCGCCCTGCTGCAACTGCTCGACCACGCCGCGGTCCTCGAGCGTGCTCGTGTCGCCGATGACCTCCTCCCCCGAGGCGACGCTCCTGAGCAGTCGGCGCATGATCTTGCCCGAGCGCGTCTTGGGTAGCGAGGGGGCGAAGCGCACCTCGTCGGGCCGCGCTATCGACCCGATCTCCGACGCGACGTGCTTCCGGAGCTCCTGACGCAGCTCCTCGCTGGGCTCGAAGCCCTGCTCGAGCGTCACGAACGCCACTATCGCCTGACCCTTGAGGTCGTCCAGGCGCCCCACCACGGCCGCCTCGGCAACGGCGGGGTGCGAGACGAGCGCGGACTCGACCTCCATGGTCCCTAGCCGGTGGCCCGAGACGTTCACCACGTCGTCCACGCGCCCCATGATCCAGAAGTAACCGTCGGCGTCCTTACGGGCACCGTCGCCGGAGAAGTACATGTGCGGGACCTCGCCCCAGTACTGGTTGCGGTAACGGTCGTCGTCGCCGTAGACCGTGCGCAGCATGCCCGGCCATGGGCGCTTCATGACGAGGTAGCCGCCCTGCCCGGGTGGCGTGTCGTTGCCGTCGGCGTCGACGACCGCGGCATCGATGCCGAACAGCGGAACGCCCGCCGCGCCCGGCTTCGTGGTGTGAACCCCGGGGATGGTCGAGATCATGATGGCGCCGGTCTCCGTCTGCCACCAGGTGTCGACGATGGGGCAACGGTCGCCGCCGATGACGCTGCGGTACCACATCCACGCCTCGGGGTTGATGGGCTCGCCCACCGTGCCGATGAGGCGCAGGCTCGAGAGGTCGTGCTTCTCGGGGTAGGCGCGGCCAAGCTTGATGAACGCGCGGATGGCGGTTGGAGCGGTGTAGAAGATGGTCACGCCGTAGTGCTCGACCATCTCCCACAAGCGGTCGGGGGCCGGGTAGGTGGGGTTGCCCTCGTACATCACCTGCGTGGCGCCGTTCGACATGAGGCCGTAGACCACGTACGAGTGCCCGGTCACCCAGCCGATGTCGGCGGTGCACCAGAAGATGTCGTTCTCCTGCAGGTCGAAGACGTACTTGGCGGTGAGCGACGTGTGCACCAGGTAGCCACCCGTGCTGTGCAGCACGCCCTTGGGCGTGCCGGTGCTGCCCGAGGTGTAGAGCACGTAGGCCGGGTGCTCGGCATCGACGGGCACGGCGGGGCAGACGTTCGAAGTGCCGGACATGAGCTCGTGGTACCACTCGTCGCGGCCCGCCTCCATGTCCACGACGTTCTCGGCGCGCCGCACCACTATCACGTTCTCGACGCTGGGCGCGGTCGCGAGCGCCTCGTCGACGGCCGGCTTGAGCGGCAGGACGGCGCCCCGGCGGTAGCCGCCGTCGGCGGTGATCACCAGCTTGGCCTGGGCGTCGTTGATGCGGTCCGAAAGGGCGTGAGACGAGAAGCCACCGAACACTACCGAGTGCGTGGCGCCGATGCGGGCGCACGCCAGCATGGCGACGATGGCCTCGGGGATCATGGGCATGTAGATGGCCACGCGGTCGCCGAGCGTGACGCCCTTCCCCTTGAGGACGTTGGCGAAACGGCTCACCTCGTCCAGCATCTGGCCGTAAGTGATGGTGCGCTTGTCGCCCGGCTCTCCCTCCCAGAAGAACGCGACCTTGTTCGCGCGGCCCTCTGCCACCTGGCGGTCCAGGCAGTCGTAGGCGAGGTTCGTCTTGCCACCCGTAAACCACTTGACGTGCGGCTCCTCCCACTCCAGCACGCTGGTCCACGGCTCGAACCAGTGATGACGCTTGGCGGCCTCACCCCAGAACTTCTCCGGCTCGTCGAGCGACTGCCGGTAGAGGCGCTCGTACTCCTGCGTGCTGTTGAGCAGGGCGTGGCGTTGGAACGACTTCGGGGGTGGGAACTCTCGCGCCTCTTGAAGTACGGATTCGATGGTGTCGGACATGGGTCCTCCAGGGGTGGACGGCCGGGAGTGTGGCCGTGACGGGTTTCGGTACGCCTTTTCGAGTAAGAGCATAGCTTAGGACGTAGTTGAGGGCGGGGCGCCTGACGAGCAGAGGCGGGTTCGGGCGGACCCGCGTGTCGTGCGCGGAACGTCGAAGCGCGCAGGGTAGGGTGCCGCGAACCGTTCAACTCTCAGGCGCGTCGTCGCGACCGCGGCAACCGCCACCAGCCCGGAACGAAGATGACGAACACGGTCACGACCTCGAGCCGGCCGGCGTACATGGCGAACATCAGGATGACCTTGCCCAGGGGCGGGAGGTAGTCGAGCTGCCCTACCGGTGCGAGCGGCGCCAGTCCGGGCCCGGTGTTGCCCAGTGAAGCGATCGAGGCGCTGAAGGCGCTGGTGAAATCGGCGCCCAGCAGCACCAGTGCCAGCGTGACGAAGGCGAAAAGCCCGATGTAGAGGCTCAGGAAGGCCGCCACGGAGCGCACGGCCTCCTCCGGCACGACCCGGGTACCGATCCGCACGGGTAACACGGCGCGAGGGTGCAGTGCCCGGCGCACCTCGCGAGCCGTGTTCTTGAAGACGATCATCCAGCGGACCACCTTGATGCCGCCGCTGGCCGAGCCGGCGCAGCCGCCAACGAACATCAACGCCAGCAGCACGGCCTGCGCCGACATGCCCCACTCCCGGTAGTCGGTGGACGCGAAGCCGGTCGTCGTGACCATGCTCACGGCCTGGAAGAGCCCGTGCCGGACGGCACCCGGGGGGCCGTAATCGTCCATCAGCAGCAGGCTCAAGATGGCGCCGGAGACCAGGAGGATGCCGAGGTAGACGCGGAACTCCGGGTCGCGCAGGAGCGTGCGGGGGCGGCCCGATACGGCCCGGTAGATGAGGAAGAACCCGGCCCCGGACAGGGTCATGTAAAAGATGGCGATCCACGCCACGGCCGGCTGTTCGTACTCGACGAAGCTCTGCGCGTTGGGGCTGAAGCCGCCCGCGGCCAGCGTGCCGAAGGCGTGCGACACCGACTCGAACAGCGGCATGCCCGCGACGGCGTAGGCGACGGCGCAGGTAAGCGTGAGGGTGGCGTAGAGGGCGACCACCGGCACGGCGGTCTGCCGCAGGCGCGGCGTCAGGCGCTCCTCCTCGGGCCCGGGCATCTCCGCGTGGAACATCTGCCGCCCCGCGATGGCAAGCCGGGGGAAGACCGCCAGGAACATGACGAGGATGCCGACTCCCCCGACCCACTGCGAGACCGCGCGCCAGAGCAGCAGCGATCCGGGGATCACGCTGAAATCTAGGATGGTGGTGGCGCCCGTGGTCGTGAAACCGCTCATGGACTCGAAGAAGGCATCGAGGGGTTGGAGTTGGCCGCCCACGCCGTAAGGGATGGCGCCCATGGCCGGCAGTGCCAACCACGACAGCAGCACGGCCGTCAGGGCCTCGCGCCTGCTCGGGTCCGCCTCGGCGCTGCCCAGGCGCCGCAAGAGTAGGCCCACCGGGAGGGCCAGCAGGGCGGTGACGATGAAGCCGGACCGCGGCTCCCCGGCCAGGACGGCGTAGATGGTAAATGCAACGGCCGCGCCCCCAAGCGCCATGAAACCCGTGCCCAGAACGTATGGAACGAAACGGCCGCGCCGGTTGCCGACACCGACGGCCGGGTACGGCTGCGCGGCTGCGCTCATCCGGGTAGGCTCCGTGCCCTGCGCTCCTCGAGCCAGGCCTCCACCGCGTCCACCTCGTCGGGCGTGGTCACCACGTAGAGGTGGTCACCGGGCTCGATGATGGTCTCCCCGTGGGGCACGATGATGCGCTCGTTGCGTCGCACCGCGCCGATCAGCATGGAGGCCGGCGTTCCCAGGTCCATCACGCGGCCACCCACGCAACCGAGGGGGAAGGTGGCCTCCATCACCTCGGCGCGGTCCTCGATGGTGGCCAAGTGCTCCACCTCGTCGACCTCGAGCCAGTTGAGGACCTCCTGCACGGCGGCGGCGCGCGGCGTGAGCGGGGCGTCGATGCCCACGCGCGTGAACAGCCGCCGGTTGCGGGCGCGCCCGACGCGCGTGATGACCTTCGGGATGCCCAGCTGCTTGCTCAGGAGCGATACGAGGAGGTTCTTGGCGTCGTCGTCCGTGACGGCCACCATCACGTCGGCGTCCTCGGCCCGCTCCTGCTCGAGAAGTTCGAGGTCGGTGCCGTCGCCCTTGAGAACGAGGGCGTGCGGCAGCCATTGCGCCAGCTTCTCGCAGCGCTCCGGGTCCTCTTCGATGATGGTCAGATCGGAGCGCCCGTGCGCCAGCTGCTGCGCCACCATGAAGCCCACGTTCCCACCTCCGACGATGAAGACCCTGGGCGAGCGAACGTGGGGCGCGAAGCGCCGGTGCAGCTCCCGCATGCGCTCGGTGATGCCCATGAACACCACGCGGTCTCCCGGCTCGAACGTGGTGGCGCCAGTGGGGATCACGAACGCATCGCCCTTGATGGCCCCCACGGCGAGGACCCCCGGAGGCAGCGAGATCTGCCCGAGGCTCTGGCCGAGGAAGGGATCGAAGGGCGCCATCAGGAACTCGAGCAAGGTGATACGGCCGCCGGCGAACCGCGCGCTGTCGACGGCCCGCGGCGCCCTCACGATGTCGGCTATCTGGTGGGCGAGGATCCGCTGAGGCCACAGCACGCGGTCGATGAGCAGGCCGATGGACTCGAAGGCACCGTCACGCTTGAAGGCGTCCACGTAGCGCTGCCGCGTGACGAAGGCCAGCGTGCGCTTGGCGCCCAGGCCCTTCGCCGCCAGGCAGGCGAGGACGTTGACGTCGTCGTTGGACGTGCACGCTATGAAAGCCGCGGCGCGCTCCACCTGGGCCGCGCGCAGATCGTCGGGGTCGGTGCCGTTGCCGCGCAGGAACTGGACGTCCATGGCCGCGAAGGCGGCCTCGCGTTCCGGAACCTGATCGACGACGACGACGCTGTGCGTGCGGTGCAGGGCCCCGGCGATCAACGCGCCGATCTCGCCTCCACCAACGATGACGATCTGCATCAGGCGCCCATCCTACCGGGTGCGGTGGCTAGCGCCTCCGCCGGCCCAAGCCGTCAACTGCCGCGCTCGCCGCCAACGCCACGAGCAACGAGCCCACCAGCAGCCAGGGCAGCAGGCCGCCGTGGCGGACCCAGAAGGTGAGCTCGCTTAGGGTCTCGAACGAGCCCGCCAGCGTGGTCGGCACCCCGCGCGGGACCTCCGACACCACGCGGCCCCACGGGTCTATGAACGCGGTGATGCCGTCGTTCCCCGCGCGTAGGAGCCAGCGGCGCGTCTCCACGGCGCGCAGCCGGCCCATGTCGAAGTGTTGCGTAGCGCCCGCGCCGAGCCCGAACCAGGCGTCGTTGGTGCCCAGGACGAGGACCTCGGCCCCACGAGCGACCAACTGCCTCGCCACCTGAGGGAAGACCGACTCGTAACAGATGAACGCCCCGGCCGGTCCCACCCCGGTCGTGACGGGCAACACGCGTTCGCCCGCCGAAGTGCTCGCGAGCAACGGTAGGCCGAAGGAACGGAACACCGCGGCGTACACGCCGTTGAGCGTTTCGTAAAGGGGCCAGCGTTCGCCGAACGGCACCAGGTAGTGCTTGTCGTAACGGCCCACGACG
>Ga0265293_10005432_pt1 | contig 21248 bp, 16 predicted proteins | sample Munlanlewell138R_FD_192505 | JGI IMG/M metagenome (GOLD analysis project Ga0265293, IMG submission 192505) | Leachate microbial communities from a municipal landfill in Southern Ontario, Canada - Leachate well 138R | ecosystem: Engineered > Solid waste > Landfill > Unclassified | place: Canada... | reverse complement strand
TTATACATCAAAAGATAAATTTGTATCATTAGATCAAAATAATGATTTATATTTACATGTAACTTATTCAAATATAGATACACAGATATTAACACGTGATCCACAAGGAAAAATTAGTTATACTAATTTTGATAATTTGAAATATGAAAATTTACAAACTCATGATGACAATGATAAAGCACTTGAAGCACTATTGACACCTGGTACTGTATATAAAACATCAACTGGTGCTTTGATGGTAGTATATGAAGAATGAAAAAACATAAACTTAATATAAAAGAATATATTTTATTTGTGATTTCATTGATTTTTTTAGTAATGATATGTAAATTATAAAAATAATTAATTGATTATGAAATATTTTAACCTATGGAATTTTAGAAAAGTTGATACTTCATTACCATTATATATGAGTGAAGAAGCAGAAATAGCTAGTATTTGGTTGATTGAGCATATTTTGGATCCAATTCATGATGAGTATATGGATAAGTTCCATATACAAGATGGATATAAATACGAAAATGGTATATTGACTATTAATTTAACAACTAGAAAAGGTAATTATAAAAATAAAAAATTATATGAAACTATTAAGAAAATGCAAAAAGATAGTAAAATAACTTTTAATGAACTAACAAATGTATATGGATATTCTTGGTTAGTATTTAGTTCTTATACTTTAGATAATTATCATAAAAATAAAAATAAATATAGTAAAATTGAATGAATAAAAAAGGTCGTTCAAATAGAAAGACCTTTTTGTATTTTATAATCTACCTGATTATTTCAATTTTATTCTTTTATTCACTTCATTATATAAAGCAATTGAAGTATAATTAGAACCATAAATAGGAATTAAATTTCCACGTTCTGTTGTATTACCATTTCTATTAAATATTGAAAACCAATTTGGAGTTTTATTTTTGAACATAATTTCTATAAATATATTTATATTAAAACTATAAACCATACCAAGTTCTGTTATTTTACTTGGATATAATTTATAATTATCACTCATATATTGCCAAATTTCATAAACTTCTTTATCAAAGCCATTATATTCAATATATTGTTTTACTATACTACTATCTCTCAAATCTTCTGTATCAGTTAAAAAATAACTAAATGTATCATCACAAGGTCTCCACATAATTTTTTAATTTAATTCTTGTTTTGTTTGTCTATCTATATCTCTAGCTTTTATACTTTCTTTTTTATTCCAAAGTTTTTTACCTTTAGCTATTGCTAATTTAATTTTGATTTTATTTTGATTAATATAAACTTCAAGTACAATTAAAGTAGTTCCTTTATCTTGTAGGGCTTTAGTTATTTTATTGATCTCTTTTTTATGTAATAAAAGTTTTTTTTCTCTATTTTCATCATGTATTAATAAAGAATGCATTTGTTTATATCTACTAATTTTCATATTTTTAACAAATATCTCATTATTAGATACATAAGCATAACAATCATTTATATTGATATTATTATTACGTATAGATTTAACCTCAGAACCAAGTAAGATAATACCTACTTCAAAAATTTCTATTATTTCATATTCAAAATATGCTTTTCTATTTTTAGTTATCAATTTCATAATCTATTCTTCTATTTTGTCCATATTTATTTTTAGTTATTATTATTTCTTTTTCACATATATGAATTATTATTGATTTTCAACTCCAATGATAAAAATATCTTTGGGTGTTGAAGTGTTAAATAGAATTCTTTTATCCATTTTGTTTATTTTATAATTAATATGCAAATATATAACTTTTATAGTTAACAATAAAATAATTAACAATTATTAATATTTTCTATTACCTGATGTGCCTATCTATATTTTTATTAAATTGTTGCATAATTCTACTTCTGAAATCAAAGCATGTATTATATGGCTAACTCTGTTCTTGTAGATGGTGACTTAAATAGAGATGTCAAATCAACAAATAAAAAAGGTGATTATTTAATCACCTTTTTTATTTGTTCTATAACCATATCAGATGTTATATTTTTACTACATTCAAACATTCTATCTGTGTCTTTATGATCAGGGCACCAATTCCAATCACTTGGATCTAATCTATATCTATTGAAACAACCAGAGCATGTATTATCTGCTTTTACTTGATATACATTATTATTCATTTCAGTATAATTATAACTAAATCCAGATATCATTACAATAGGTAAACCAACCACCCAAGCAGCCCAACTTAAACCAGATCCTAAACCAACAAAGAATTCACATGAAGTTAAATCAGTCATTAATTTTTCTATACTACCTGCTTCAAATTTAGTAACTCCATTTGGTTGGTAATTACCCATATAACCATCATTTTCCTTAGAGTATAAAACCACTTCATATCCAATTGATATTAAATAATCTACTACTTCTTGCCAACCATTTGGATTATTCCAGTATTTAGCTTGACATGTGGAGTGTATCCCAATTCCAACTTTTTTTCTTTTTGGTAGGTATTCTATATCAACTAATGGTTTAATTTCTTTATAATCAAGTCCTAAAATATCACTAGCTGTTTTTTGTAAAGGTTGTAATCTAAAATTATTTTTAATTCTATTTAAGTTAATAGAGTTATCATCATTGTAATACCAACCTATTTTATACATAGCATGTATAAATTCTGCATTAACACCTGGTTCAATGAATTCAATATCAGGATATACTTTTTTGAATAAGTCATTCATAAAAGTGCTTACAATTAAATGACAATTGTGTTTTTCCTTAAATTCTTTAATATATGGTACCCATGCTAATGTATCACCTAAAGAAGAACTTTCTATTGCAATATATACTCTTTTATTTTTTAGATCTAATATATCATCATATATAATTTCATCATTTGTTTTTACTATAGTGTGCCATTTAGTATAATATTCTCTATATAATTTAATAAAGTGATTAGTTTTTATATTATCTTCGTGTATTAAATTATCATTATCATAGAACTTCACATTATAATAAATGTCTGTATCACCTCCAGTTATTTCTAAATAAGGATTGCATATGAAATTTTGAATTATTTTTGGTTTAGTATTATTTATATTTATTCTATTTTCTTGCATAACTGGTGTGTTATGTATTTTATTATAAAAGTTTATTAATTTATTGGTATAGGATTCTAATTCATCATTTACTTCGTAATTATTATTTTTCTCAAGAAGTGCTAATAATTTATATTTACTAGTAGTTATATCATTATTTAATTCTATTATATAATTATTATACATGTCTTCATATTGAGGTAAGTTTCTCGATAATATTTTTAATCCATGTGATATAGCCTCTCTTAAAACAAGGGGATTGCATTCTAATGTTGAATTAAACATAAATACATCAGTAGCTTTCATAAAAGTATCAACATCAGATCTTTCCCCCCATATTTTAACATTACTTGGTATACCTTCCATAATAGGAGACCAATATTCTTCAAAATTTGGTGCTTGATTTCCCACAAAATGAAATTGAATTTCTGGATTTGTTTTTTCAAGTTGCTTTGCTATTTCTATAGCTTCTCCTTGATTTTTACCCTTTGTCCATAATCCCACATTCAAAATATGTTTTTTATTAGTGTCTAATCCCAATAATGCCATATTTGATAGTTTTTCTTCAATTGTAGGCACTTTATTTTCAATAGGGAACATTATAACTTCTTTATAAGAAGGTGTATTCTCGAAGGTTTTTAAGTGCCATGGTGTACATAATGCATATGCATCAGGATTATATTTTTTGGATTCATTTGGATTAAACCATATATTGTGACAAGTTTCTACAACCTTCCAAGTTCTTTTATTATCATATAATTTTTTAGCAAAATAATCATTACCAATACTCTCAATCATTTCATCTAAATGTACTATATCAATTTTATTATTAATGATTATATCAATTGCTTCATTTTTATTTTCACCTAAAGTCCAGAAATTTTCAGGTTTAATTAAAGCTTTGATTTTATTCTTATGTACTACATATTCCCAACTAATATCAGAATATTCTATTACAAATAATTCAAAATTTGGATTTTGTGATAATGCTTCTATTCTTTTTAAAGCAAAATTTGGAGCACCCCCTGTTGATAGATGTTGTTCCAAAAATAATATTTTTATCTTACTCATTCTTTTATTTTATTTTTTATCTATATATGATATAAAATAAAATACATTTAGTTTTAGATAAAATAAAAAAAAGAGATAACTATAAAGTTATCTCTTTCTATTGTGTGTATAATAAATAAATTTTATTTAACTATTAATTTTTTAATAGTTTGTTTACCATTATTTGATATCTTAATGATATAATTACCTTCAGGTATATTACTTAAATCTAATTCAATTTGAGTTTTATTAGAATTAATTTCTTTAATATATCTTCCAAATATATCATATAATATAATATTAGATTCACCATTTATGTTATCTAATTGTATCAATGTTTTATTTTTAGCTGGATTTGGATAAATTTTCACTTTAATATCACTATTTATATGAGGTAAACTAACAACACCATTATCAACTATATTAGATTTAATTGAATTATATTGGGATTTTGTAGGATCACAATTGGTTGCTAATATTTCTATCTGGTAATATATGTTACCTATTTGAGCATCAATATCAGTCCATGAGTTATAATTACTTGCAATTGAGTCTATTAATGTTAATTGACCATTATTAATTTTTCTATATATATAATATGTTTGATAATCTGTGCCTTCATATGGTGTCCAATTTAAGTTCCATGTGTTATCATTAGCTCCCTGACCTATAGTTAAATGGATTGTTTTATGATAATCACTTAAAATTGATTCATTTCCACAAGTATCTATGGAAGATATTTTATATCTATAAGCTCTTGTATTTGGATTAGAATTAGTATCTATCCATCTACATATATTATTATAATTTACATTTGCTACTACTATATATTCATTTGTTATTGTTGTTTCTCTATATATCTTATAGTAATCTACTAATTTTGTCCTATTCCATATTAATTCATTATGATTATTTGTATCCACACTTATCATACATAATTTTGTATTTACTGGTTTATGAACACATAAATTTAGTGTAACTGTACTATCACATCCCCATCTACTCTGTAAAATAACACTATGAATACCACTTGTATCTACATTACCTAAGTGAAATATATCTGTATCATAAAATGTACCAGAACATATAGTATCATATAATATGGTATTGTATGTAGGTTTTGTAGCTAAATGTAATGTAATGATACTATCACAACCATCAATAGTTTGTAAGTTTAAGGTATGTGTTCCCATAGTATTTACATAAAAACCATTTTGAATATAAATATGGTTATCACAAATAGTATCATATATTACAATATTATATGTTGGTTTTACTATAAGATTTAATATAGTTAAACTATCACAACCATAACTTGTTTGTGATGATCTATAATATGTACCTGCAATACTATCATTAAATCCATTTTGGTTATATACTGAACCATCACATATACTTTGGTCGATTTCATTAATAATTAATTGATCCTCTATAATATTAGTAAATCTTGTTAAATAAGTAGTATTTTGATATATATTTAAACTACCACACAAAACATGAAAATCTATATCATTTGGTAGATAATAAAGTGATCCTACACTTAAAGATGGTGGATATTTAGATAAAAAGGTAATGGAATTTAGTTGTGTACCTGAGAATAAACTACCACCCAATGAATCAACATTAGACGGTATTATTATATTTTTAATATTAGTTGCTACAAAAGCACCAAACATAATATATTTTATAGATTTTGGTAAAATAATGTGTTTTAATGAATCATTATTTGAAAATGCTTTATTTTCTATTGAAGTAACTTTGTATAATATATTATTATATAATACTTCAGAAGGAATTGTGATAGTGTCTGTATATTCATTATATGTAAGATGTGATGAACCTTTATAAGTAACACCTATTGTACTATCTGTTAGTATTTTATAATAGATGGTATCACCATCATTATTTAATGCACTAAAATTTTGTGCTTTTGATGTTATAACACTTAAAATGAGTGTTAATAAAATGATTAATTTTTTCATTGTTTTTTTATTTTTTAATTATTTATTTTGCAAAAATACTACAATTATCAATACAAACCAAACTTTTATATATATTTAACATTTTATCTGATAAAAAACAGATAATGGATTTTAATATATACAATAAAAATATATGAATTATGATAAATAATTTTTACAAATATATATTTGAGAATTATGATAAATTTGAACCACTTACATCATTTAGATTACATGATGAATTAAATTCAGATGTATGGGATGGCTATGAGATGGATTCAAAAATACAAGAACAATTGATGATAATTGCTACTGATTTTTTTAATTTTTTGGATATAAATGTTGAAGTTGATGATGTATGGTTAACTGGTTCATTAGCCAACTTAAATTATTCAAAATATAGTGATTTTGATGTTCATATTTTACTTGATTTTTCTAAATTAAATGATAATGTTGAATTAGTTAAAAAGTATTTAGATGCTAAAAGATTTATATTCAATGATATACATAATATATATATAAGTGGTTATGAAGTTGAATTATATGCACAAGATACAAATGAACCACATATATCTACTGGTGTATATTCATTAATGAATGGAAAATGGATTAGAAAACCAAGTAAGCAAAATTTTGAACCAGATGAAGAATTGATTAAACAAAAAGCATTAACAATAATGGATTCATTTGATAAATTAGAAGAAGATAAGGATAAGAAAACTCTTGATGAAATTAAATTATCAATTGATAAAATATGGAAAAAAATCAAGGATATGCGTAAGAGTGGGTTATATGGTGATGGTGAATTATCAAATGAAAATTTAGCATTTAAGTTATTGAGAAGAAATGGTTATTTGGAAAAAATTATTCTCTTAAAAAGAGAAATATATGATAAACAATTCAGTTAATTATGAGAACACAAATATATGAAATAGAAAAAACATTCAAAGAAGTTTTTGAATCAGAAGATGATTTATTTAAAAGTGTGGATAGTGTGTATGAATTATCAAATGATAAAAAATATTACAAACTTGTAATATCTATACATGGGTTATCTACTATAGATCAATCTATTATACATACTAAATTTATATTTAAAAGTGATTTAGATAAGAAGTATCTTATAGATGAATCATTTAATTATTTATATGATATTAATTGTATATATCACAAAATTGAATTTAGTGGTTATTTGGATCTAAAAACAAAAATTAGTGATATAATAGAATCTGATAATTTTGGAGAAGATATTAAAATGTTATCTGATTTTATAGAATCTCCAGCTATTTTCTTAAATTATTATATGAAAAAGCATGGTATTACTGAATATTCAATATTTGATGTAGAATATGAGCCTAAATTTAAGACAACACCATGTGATAAAACTACATTTGATTTTAAGTTCAATATTAATAATAATTATAAAATAGAACTATCTATATATAAAATAGATAGAGAAGAAGCTGATGGTTATGATGTTTATAAGTTTCAATTTAAGTTTATGGATGATGTGGTTACATTTGAAAATGATTCTATGAAAAATTTACATTCTTTTATAGGTGAACATATTGCAAAGGTATTGGATAAAAAATTAAAAAATAAATAAAATAAAATGTCAATTATAATTAAAACTATACAAAATAGTAAAATAACTTCACCAAATGATAATTATATTAAGTTATTTAGTAACAAGGATGATGATGGTATTTTATATTATAAGGATTCTAAAGGTGTGTGTAAGCCAGTTGGTGAATTACCAATACCATTTGTAGAATCTATTTCATATAATGAATTATATAAATTAGCTTCTGAAAATAATATGGTAGCTGGTACACATTATCTCATAACAGATTTTGAAAGTATATATGAACAACCTGATTATTATGTAGATGGTACATTGAAAACTAAATTACAACTTAAAGGTAAACCTAAACATTGGGGATATCAACCATTGTTAGTTGAAGCCATATCACCCTCTGATATATCAGTGGATGCTTATCAAATATCTTATATAGCAGGTGGATATTCTGGATTTACTAAGGATAAGATTAAATATGATTTTAAGTTCAATAGATCAGAGTTTAATAGAAGAACTAAGGGTAGAATTTTTGAATGTGTAGATGAATTTAATAATAGAACAGATTATGATCATAGAACTATTCTATTTAGAAGATATCAAAATTATATAATGACAGATAAAATTGGAGAGATTACTAATTATAATTGTGTAACAGGTGAAATAATGGGTAATATTATAGATATTAAAACAGATGATATTATTATAGTTGATACATTTACAGATTTGGGGTATAACATTGGTCTGAAAATAATAGATGATTCTCATGTAGTGGTTGATAATTTATATACAAATGGTGTTCCATTGGAAATAACATTGAATAATAAATCTAAAATAATACCAATTAATTATTCCTTTGAAAAGAAATATGATTGCTATCTTGCTACACCAAGTGGTGATTATACTAGTTATAGGGAGGTATATTTTGGTCAAGGTGATAGTGATGATTATATAGAATTATTTACATTTGATACTGGTTATAATAATGTATTGGGTAATTATAGTCATAACTATAATAGAGTTATTAATAATGTTTTATTGTTACCTAATAATGTTTTTGGTATGAATGCACATTCAAATATAATATCTGATGATTTTAGTAATAATACAATAGGGATCAATTTTAACCATAATACTATTAAATGTGTAGTTTCAGGTGTTGATTTTACTAATGCTACTTATGTATATCATGATATGAATTGTGATATATTCAAAGGCATGGTTAAAAATCGCTTATCATTTTATGATGAAACTGACAATATTAATATAGTAGATATTACTGATTAAGGAAATGGATTACTTTTTCCAAATTTGTTCTATTAAAACCATCTGGTAAAGGTTCACCACCTAATTTTAGGTAATCTCCATAAATATTATTATATTCATCTATAGTATAGATCTGGTTATTTATGTAACTAATAATGACATCAGTGTCATGTTTGGATATGGTTTTATTGTGTAATTTAGTATCTCCATAAGCAGGACCAACTGGTCCAACAAATTCACCACCACCAGACTCATTAAAATCTTTATATTTTTTTATTTTCATATACTATATATAAAAATAAGATACTAATAAAAATTAATATATATATCAAAATAGATTTTTTAATGGATAAAAAATTATTAGATGGCTTAAATAATTTATCAATGGCTTTAGAAAATATTGCTAATATTCTCAAAGATAAAAATAATGATAGTAATGATAGTTCTGCTACATCCAAAGCTTTAACTAGTGGAAATTTTATAACTGAAATATCAGAGATTAATATAGGTGTTAAAAGTATACAAAAAGATACTAAAGCAATTTTAGCTAATCAGGAAACTATTATTAATATGGGTAAAGTTTCTAATGATAAATCTAAAACTGAAGATGTTGAGAAAATAGGAGCCAATAAAAATACACAAAAGAACTTAAAAGATGGATTGGGTGTTATATTTCTCATGGCTTCAGCTGTATTAGCATTGGGTGTGGCTTTTAATTTAATTGGAAATGTTAATTTTGGTGCAGTTATGTCATTGTCAGTAGCTATATTATTATTGTCTGGTAGTTTTGCTATTGTTCATACAACCTTAAAAAAATCTGGTTTTGATGGAACTAAAGATACTAAAAATTATTTACTATCTATATTAGCAATATCTACTGGTATTATGGTGTCATCTTGGATATTATCATTAGTATATCCATTGACATTTAGTAAGTTTTTTACAGTTACTTTTTTAGCAGCTACTTTTGCTTTAATAGCACCTAGTATTGGTAAATTTGTAGAGGTGTTTAGTAAGTTAAGTACAAAGGAGTTAATAAAATCTGTTATAGCTTTACCTCTAATTTTACCTGCAATTGCTTTGGGTATAGCTGCTTCATCTTGGGTGCTTCAAACTGTTACTCCAATATCATTAGCACAATTTTTAACTACTATTGGTATTATGGCTTCTTTCTTAGTAATTTCATTTGGAATTAAAAAATTAATAGGTGCCTTTGATCATATAGGAATTAGAGCTTTGATGTTAGCTAAGAATTATTTACCTCTAATTTTACCAGCAATTGCTTTAAGTATAGCGGCATCATCATGGATTTTACAAGGAGTTGTCCCTGTTTCATTTGATCAATTAATAACTACTATATTAATAGGTGGTGCTTTTACTGTGTTGTCTTTTGGTATGAAGCAATTACTCAATTCTTTTAAAAATATCTCACCTTCTGATGCCTTGAAATCCTCAATGATTATGCCTATAGTATTAGTTGCTATGTCATTGTCTATTTTACTATCATCTCATATATTAAGTGGTGTTGCTGATATAACATTAGAAATGATGTTAAGTATAATGGGTTTTGGATTAGCACTTGGTGTTGTGTCACTAGCTTTGATTCCAGCTTTTCGTTTAATGGGTAAAATATCAATAAAAGATATTATATTAGGTACTTTGTCAGTAGTGTTAATTGCTAGTGCTATTACAATATCATCTCATATATTATCAAAAGGTAAATATGATAAATATCCTTCTCTTAGATGGGCTACTGGTGTTGGATTGAGCATTTTAGCTTTTAGTGCATCTGTTATAGGAATTGGGTTATTGATAGCAGCAACTGGTGGTGTTGGTGCTGTTGCATTATTAGCTGGTGTGTTGTTTATGCCACTTGTAGCTACTAGTATAGTAGCTACTTCATATATTTTAAGTAAAGGTGTATATGATAAATATCCACCACTTGCATGGTCCACCTCAGTAGCTTTATCATTAGCTGCTTTTAGTGTTGGTGTTGTTTCTTTGGGAGCTTTAGCATTAACTGGAATTGGAGCTTTAGCAATGATTGCTGGTGTTAAAGCAGTTAAGTATGTGGCACAAGCAATTGTGGATTCTTCTTATATTTTAGGTAAAGGTAAATATGTAGGAGGTCCAACTGAATCTTGGTCTAAGGGTATAGCACTTGCATTGGTAGCTTTCACCCCTATATTTAAGACATTGGCTGATAATGCGAGTATATTCAAACGTAGTATATCAATTAATGATATGAAAGATGCTATTATATCAATTTCTCAAAGTATAGTTGAAGCTGCTATTTTCTTTAATAAACCAGAAGCAAGGGTAGCTTATACAGGTGGTCCTACTAAACAATGGGTTGATGGTGTGGGTGGTGCTATAACAGCCTTTTCATCAGTATTTGAGGTATTAGTATCTAATACAACTTGGTATAGATCTGGTAGTAAAGTTATATCTAATATAAAATCTGCTATTATAGCAACAACTGAAGGAATAGTAGACACTGCTAAAATATTTGCTAAAACATCTGGATTATGGAATATTTACCCACCTCAGAGTTGGAGTAATAATATTAGTAATGCTATTAATAGTTTTATGGATTTATATAGTAATATTAAAGATAAATTAAGTTTTTGGGATTCTGATGCTGATATAGTATCTACAATAGTGAGTAGAATGTCAAAAACTGCAAGTATAATTTCAAAAAATTATAAATATTTTGCTAATAGTATAGATCCAAATTTTATTTCTAATATATCAAAAAATGTATTAGATTATACAAGTTTACTCAAAACAGTAAATAATTCTAATAATTTTGGAGTGGATACATTATTGGGTGTGGATCCTATACAAAATATTGCTAAGGGTATGATTAAAATAGCTAAAGCATATGATAAATTAGCTAATTCTATAAAGAATTTTGGAAGCTCAATGAATTCATTAGATCCTACGAGAATTGATTCATTTGCAAGACTCACTGGTAATATTGCTTTATTATCAGCATTGGATGCTAATATGTTTAGTAATATGTTAACAGTATTAGATTCTAAGAGTAGTGTATTTGTTGATATGTTGAAAGCTCAAAATGAAATATTTATTGCTAACCAATCTACTGTTAAAGTTGGATCAAGTGTGATTACTGGAGTGTCTAATAAAACAACTAATGTAGAAACTGAATTAGATAAATTGGATAAAATAATAACATTATTAACTAGTGTTAATGGAAATGTTGGAAATATCAATAAATTTTTACATGATCCTAAGATAGAAAATAAAGAAATTGGTGGTAATGCTGAAATAGGTAGATAATTTTTAATAAAATAAAACAAATTAATTTGTTATTCATATAACAAACATGAATAAGAGAATTTCTTTTTTTAAGAAGATTAAGATGTTTAATCATTTTAAGAAAATTATAAAAGCAAGTGAAGTAGAATTAGATGAAACTTTTAATATTAAAGTAGATAAAGCTTATCGCCTTTATACTGTTATAAATGTGCCAATTGAAGAAGTTGGTGAACCTTATAATCTCAGAAAAAGTGATATAGATGCAATAGCAGAGACAAGAATTAAAGATTTTAGTTCAAAGTTAGCTAAATTTCTAAATTCAAAAGGATTGGCAGAAATGTATAATTTCTATGAAATTAAAAAGGTAGAAAAATATTCATATTTAATAGTAATTGGATTTGATTTACCCAATGAATACTTCAGGAGTAATAGATTTTATGATAATCTATATTATAAAGTTATTCCAATTACATTTACTTTAATAATTTTAATAATATTATTAATTAAATTATTATAAACTTTTCAATTAATAAAAATATAAATAAAAAATATAAAAATGGATAGTAAATATTACGAATTACAAGATGAGACTATAAAAAAATTCTATGAAGTCTTTGAAAAGAAATCATTTCCAACTAACATGAACTTTCAATTTGTTGGTTGTTCAAAACAAAAAGAATTAGTTAAAGTAACTAAAATTGCAGAACAATATGCTTTTATTTTACAAAAAGAAATATTAGTATGTTTCAATGAAGAATTAGTAGAGGTGTTTGATGATGAGTCAGTTACAATTTTAATAGAACAAGAAATTGATAAAATTACAATTAATTTAGATACTGGTAAAATTAAATTTCTAAAAACAGACTTGAATACTTTTTCATCATTGGTTAATAAATATGGTGTAGAGAAAATAGCTAGAGCAAATAAAGTAGAAGAACTATATCACGATCAAAAGAAAGATGGTAAATCAAAAAATGATGGATTTATCTGTTAAAAATAATAAAAAATAATAAAAATATGACAATTAAAACAAGAATACCAAAACCAGAGATGAAATTCTTTGAAAATGAAGTTGATAATATTATCTTAGAAATGGCTGATGAAGCTAAATTAGATGAAAAAATTGAGGTAATCGATCAATATATGTTAAATACAGAAGGTAAGGGTAAAACATCAGAAGAAAAGGATGCTATCTATGCTCATGCACAAGATTTATGGAAAGAATATAAAGAAAACCTACAAGAAGTTCAATATAATCTTTACTTAAATAGACCACAATATAGATTTATTACTGATCTATTTTTATCTAAATTAGAATATGATGTAAATACATTATTTATCGCTATTGATTTACATAAACTATTGAGTAGTATGCATGGTACTAAGTTTAATGATGATACACAATTAGTAAATTTCAAAATTACTGCAACTGAATTAACTTACATGTATCATCTTATATCTACACATAAGGTAAAGGGATTAAGCAAAGATGCTTTTGTGTTTAGTGAAATTCTTTATAGGATAGCCAATATTAGTAGAGTTATAGATTATTATGAAAAAACTAATAAAATCTTAGCTACTGATATTCAAAATTGGGTAGCAGCATTTGAAGAAGGTGTTGAATTTAATTTATCTACTAAAACAGAAGAAGAAGAAGATTCATCTACACAAGAAACAACAATCTAAATAAGTAATTTATAATGTTGTTAAAAATAAAAAGTCCTCTTATTTAAGAGGACTTTTTTTATATAGGAGTTATAGGTACAAATTGTCCTATTTTATCAATTATGACTGTAGTATCTCTAAGATCTTTATTACTTCTGATTTCATAATTTTTCTTATCAACATAACTTAATCCATAACCATTGTCACATTTAACTTTAATTGTAATAAAAGGATCAATATTGCTATCGATTGTAAAATTAAATGGTAATAAAGGATTTTCTGATGTGTTATCTATATATCTAATTTCTGTAATAGTTTGAACTGGTTCATAATCAATTTCTCTCCATTTATTTATCATAACCCAATCTGGATTATTATATGGTGTTATAGTATCAGATTTTGATGTATTATTTATAAATTCATATATATCATTATCATATTTAACAATGTTTGTGGTAGTGTATGTTTTTCCACTTACCCAATTATTTACATTTTCATATAATCTTGGATTGTTTAATTTATTTACATTTTGTAAAGATTCATATATTTTAGCATAATAAATTACTTTATCATTAATATTGTATATTGTGAATGGAGACCATTCTTTATATGTTTTATATGTTCTTATTTTTATATCATAATAATCCGGTAATATTAATTCACTTCCATTATAACTTTTAGTATCACTATTGATAATTGAATAAAAATCTAATACACAATTATATACACTTGAACCACTATTAATTGGCAATAGATATGCTTCATTAAACTTAAATGATATTGGTGTCATGTTTTGATTTATTTTAATAATATTAGTATCATATGAAGTATGAATTATATCAGTACCACCTACAAAATTAGCTTGACCAGTTATGTCTAATATTTTATGTGTTAATGGTATAATATTTCTTCTCAACCAATATTTTAGTCCTTGTAATTTTATAATAACTTCATCAATTGAGTAATTTATATTAATATTCCCCTCTTTATCTGTTATATCATATGTTAGGTTAAACATATTAGTTTCTTCATAATTTTCATTAGGGAAATTATTTAACACAAAATCATTTTCTGTCCAACCCTCAACTGAATTATCAAAGATATCAGGTATCTCCACCTTAAATAATTTGAGAAAATTATCATTAGATGGATTAATATTTCTAAAATATTCATTTAATTTAAGATCATTGTAACCAAAAAAGTTTATAGAATTAATTATTGATTTATAAGCTCCTATATAAGGGTATATAAGATGCTTCATCATAAGCATTTCTTTTCTTTTCTTATTTAAGTATGTCCAATCAATACCACCCTCTAAAATATCATAATCTTTGAATATGAATATTTCATTTGGTGCAATTAATTTACCAATATTTCCTAATTCTATTTTGAATCTTATATCTTCAATTTCAGTTTGTCCATATACTATAAATCTACCAATTTCTTTATCTATAACTTCTAATGTTACTTTACAATATGTTGTCTTATTGTTATTTAATATTATACTTTCTTCTAAAAATAGATAATCATCTGTTGATATGAAATCTACTACTAATTTTTTATAATATACATCTCTTATCTTAACTACAGTTCCATTATTACTTGATATATATTGATTCCTTTCATTTGTAATATCTTTTAAGTATATTGCTATTAATTGACCTGATTTTAAGTTGGTATCTAAAAAGTTTTCAACTGATTCTGTATTAATTGTAATTTCTCCTCTTTTATCACCATCTATATCTAAGGTTTCAAAAGTTAGATATAAATCATCATTTGAATTATATTCAATTTTAATATCTTCCTTTTTATATAATTGTAGTATAGATCTTATAGCACCTTCTTCTTCAGACTTAAATCCTATAAATAATTCAAGTGGCTCTGGATTATTTGATATATTATCCTTACTATCAATATAATCAATATCCCAAGTAATTGTATCAAAAATAGTTTGTTGATATTCTGGCTGAGATATTTTAGTAATATCCATATTAGGTTCTTTATTTAATACAATTGTACTTAAAGGTTTTTCACCTATATATGAATAACTACTACCAGTACTCAATTGATTGCAAGTGAAATCATATAAGAAAAATTCAGGAACATCATCACTATACCATTTCCAATAATATTGGACTTTGACATCATTGGAGTAGTTTTCTCTTGGTCTTCTTAAATAATTTCTTGTTTTTATCCAAATGCTTTTATGAGCTTTGTAATTAGGATCCAATGTACCATATTTGTTATCAGGTGCGATTTTATAATTATTATATAATGGTACTATACTACCTTTCAATTCTACACTTAATTCAACTATAGAATTTGATAATATAGTCCATACTGAATTTCTTTCTGGGTTATATATAATTTTACCAGGTACTTCTGATAAACTTTCTGTGTGTAATACTTTACCAGTTGTTGGATTAATACACAATATGATATTAGTTGAATTAGATGATAAATAAACTCCACCATCATATTTATTTAATACCAAATAACCAGTATTACCAACTGAACTTACAAATGATAAATCATTACTATCTAATTGTAAACCCATAAATGTAGTATTGCTTGATATATTAAGTTCTGATGTTAAACTATTGAATATTATATCATTGAAATTATTTGTACTAACATTCGATATACTTATTATATTTCCATTATCTATTTTATATAAATTATCAGCACCATATATATAAACAGATTCATTTATTGGATCATAATACATTGATCCAGTTGCTCCATCAATACCATATTTATCTACAATTGTTCTATCAGAATTTATAGTCATAATAGATTCAACTGAATCTGTCATTATATACATTTTATTTTCATAAGTATTAAATATCATACTTTTGATCATAGTTATATTAACTGGATAATTTAAGCTTGTATTACTTAAAGTAGTTGCTACTATATTAGAACTATTTCTTATTTCTATTTTATCACCAACCCCAATATAAATATCACCATTAATATTATTTATTTCAACTATTGTTACATCATCTGTGTATATCCAATTGTCTATAATAGTATTTAATAATGGATCAATTACATAGATTATATTTTTAGATATACAATATAGATAGTTATTAATTATGTTGAATCTCATAAATAAACTATTGGCATTTCCAACCAACTCTATTTCTGTTAGATTTGTAGTTAGATAAGCATCTATAATAGATAAATTATCACCTAAAGCATATATGCTATTGGATAATTGTATATAGATTATATCTACTAAATTATTATTATCCAAATTGTATAATTCAGTTGTGTATTTATTAGCATTGTATATTATATTGAAAGCAGAACTAAATTGTATTTTACTAAATTCACCACCTTGACCAGATTCAGTTGGTCCAATTATAGGATCACATCCAGTAGCTCCATATCCAAGATCAAATGCCAAAGTGGTAAAAGGTGATACATCACATGTATCTGCTATAGTTCCCCAAAATGGACCTTGATAACTAAGATTAATTGTATCATCATTTAGATATTGTATATTAAATTCAGTATTAACTGGTGTATGATATGTGTTATTGATACTAAATGCCATTCCAGTTGAGAAACCTACATCTATTAAGGATTGTGTACCATTGATTAATTTAACTTCATTAGAAGTTATAAGAACACCATTATTTCCAGATATCTTATCCGTTATTATAAATCCTTCATTTTTAATATTACTTAATCCATTGTTAATAGTATATTCCAATCTTCTTTCATTATCTAATGTGTTAAAAATCAATAGATTGTTTATATTTGATACTATTATACCTTTAATTAATAATTCTTCATAGTATTCAGATACCCAATTATTTAATGTATCTGGTATATTTGCTACAGTATTTATATCATATAATTCACCATTAATATTAATAGATAAATACTTACCCATTTCATTAAATAAGACAGTTGAGTGCTCAATATAATAATCTGCAGTTGATCCAACTAAGACTTTAACATTTAAGTCAATATTAGGATAATCTGTTTTTAATTTAATGCTATTATAAAAAGGTGATATATAAGTACCAATATATTGTAATGTTGCTACTATGCCTAATTTTTGTAGTTCTACATAATTTCTAGTTAGCCAAGATCTCAATGTTCTATCAATAGTTCTTTCTGTATCTATTGTAGCACCACTATAAACCCAAGTTATTTGTTCCTCATATATTTGACCATCTATGTTTATTTTCAATCCAAATTCATCTAAATCATTAAATATTATATTTAATTTTTTGATATTAGAATAGTTATTATTATATTCTAACGATAATTGTTCTTCTACTCCTATTATTTTTTCAAATACTTTATTAATAGTTCCTATTTTATTTGATAGATTCCCATTATGAAATTCTACATTTGCATAGTTAGAACTATATTTTAATTTAGCAATTAATCCATTTTCATAATATAAATCTATATTGAAATTAGAAAAATCATTCTTGAAATTTTCAGCAGCTAATATATATGTTGTTTTAGTATCTGTGACAAATTCTTGTTCAAAATATACTATATTAGTAGTTAAATATAATTGACCTTGTATATTTTCGGTAGTTAATACTTGAGATGTTTTAATATGAGATATATTTTCAGTCCAATAATTAATATCAGTTGGTGTAATTGATCCATTTTCAATATTTCCTATACTTTGTGTATAAGCTTGTATACATTCATATATTTTATTATCATATAAAACTTGTGAACTTAAGTTATAATATGTTAATTTATTAGTATCAAAGTTAGGTATATCTTCAATTGTAAGGAAATTAGTATTTAAGACTGAACCCATTATCTTAAATTCAGTTTTTGGTTTTAATATACTTGGAACTGATTTTTCAAATTTTATTATATTATTGTTGAGTTCTAAACCACCACTATAAATCATTGGTAAATCAGTTTTTAATTCTACTTTAATTATAAGATTATTTGTCAAAGTTGAATTAGTACTATATTCATAAAAAATATTATCAGAAAGTGAAGTGTTATTTACAGTAACTACTCCATCATTCAAATTAGAACCAATTATATTTAATTTCTTATTAATGTATAATTTATCATAAAAATTAGGTTCATTCCACTTAGATAAGCTTTGACTTAAATCTATATTTATATACTTATAAATACCCAAAGCATTAATACTTGATATTGTTTTATTTATATATGTACTCTCATAAATATATTGGTTACTATATGATGTTTCAAATGTGTTATTATCTTGATTAGTGATTATCATTATAGCATTTGATTTAGCTCCAACCACTATATATGATTGATTAGAAGATAATCCTAATAAGGGTTCGTTAAAAATTATAATACTTCCAATGGGAAATAAAGCATTAAAATTTACACCATATATCCATTTAGAATAGAAATTAGGATCTGTGTTAACTGGTTCAATCCTTTCTATTTTTAAGTTATTATAAGTAGATTGATAGAAATTGAAACCATATTCATTAAATAATTGGAATTTATTTAAGTTCAACATGCCTTCATATTCAAACGAGGGAACTTCTTCCAATACATATAACCCATTGGTTTTGTATATATCTGTTGAATTTTCAGGAAACATTAATGTTCCTTCATATCTATCATTTGAACTATAATTGAAATTTAAGTTGTCACCCTCTTTATTGAAGAATAATAATCTATTTAACATTCATTGAAATATTTTTTAATAATATATATATTAAATTAATAATTTCCTTTATTATATGAAAAAGCAGAGCTTTTAACTCTGCTTTTCTTATCGTAGTAACCAATCACCACATTTTATTTGATTGTATTGTTCTATATCATATTTGTATATGTAAATCCAACATTCAATTCCATGTGCAGTCCATATTTTTTCTCTTGAGTACTCTTCTCCTTCAAACTCATCTAATTCATCAAATATATTGGGATCAATCATATAAATATCACCATGTACTATACTTTCTTTATCTCTTTTCAATCCAGGATAAAAATCACTAACTTGATATATTTTACCATAAACAAATGTTCTATCACAATAAACACAATTTTTTAATAATTCAGCATAAGCATCTCTAAATGCACCATAAACAAAAATATACTCCATTCTATCTTTTTATTATTATATATTATTTTTTATTAATGTAATTTTCAGTATATGTCTTTGTTATTTCATCAAATTCTCGTAAAACACCATTCTTGAATGTTTCATTATCATATTTTTGCTTTAGTATATAATCTTTTATATACTCATTGAAATCTAAACTTGATGATATATCTACGTCTGATTCTAATATTAATTCTTCCTTTATATTTTCACCATCTATTAAATCTTCAGTAATATCATCTAAATATTCAATAGTAGCAAAATTACCATTTTCTAATATACCCTCTAATCTTCTACGTAATTTTCTATTTGATATTAATAGATTATTTGATATAATTAGATCAATATAGTTTTTTGAGTTTTTATATTGTTCTAAATTATTAACATCTTCTTCATTTTTAATGGTGAATTTCATAAAAATTGGTGATATTTTATTGGGTATAAAAACACTTTTATCAGTATTTGTATCTAAAACAGTGATTCCTTTTTGATCACCTATATCATTTCTATCCATTTGAAAAATTGAACCCACAAATTCAACATTTTTCATACTTGACCTTATATGTAAATGCCCTGAATATACTTTCTTAAAAACAGAAAATTCATTCACATCTATTTTATCTGGATTTTTTTGTGCAACTGATGTTAAGTGCATCTTAGCCCCATTTAAGTCAGAATGACAAAATAGATATTGACAATCTTTATTATCTTGTATATATTTTATTTGCTCTATTCTTTTATCTATATATGGCATCATTAAAATATTAATATTATTATATTTTATCTTAGTAATATCACTATAAATATAAACATTTGGTATATATCTAAATGGTCGCATTGTGTTAATATCACTTTTACTTTTAGACCAAAGATCGTGGTTTCCCACTATCATATGAAAGGGTGCAATTTTTGAAATTGTTTCTACTATATCTATAGCATAATTTAATATATCAATTGGTATAACATTTCTATTATCAAAGAAATCTCCTAATCCTACAATAATATCACCTTCTTTAACTTTGCTTTTTAATAATGGTATAAGAAAATCATTAAAATACTCTTTATGAACCTTATACCAATTCTCTAATTTATTTGGATATCCTAATGCTAGATGGACATCCCCTATCATGAAAATTTTACTCATTTATTAAATTATTTTTAATCAAATATTCCTTTATTAATGTTTCAATTAATTTAGATTGTTTAATCATTTTTTCTTCTACATGTTCCTCTAATATTTGGTATAAATTAGGATCCATTGTAAAAAATACTTTCTTTTTTTGTTTACTTTCTT
>Ga0265293_10005431_pt1 | contig 21248 bp, 20 predicted proteins | sample Munlanlewell138R_FD_192505 | JGI IMG/M metagenome (GOLD analysis project Ga0265293, IMG submission 192505) | Leachate microbial communities from a municipal landfill in Southern Ontario, Canada - Leachate well 138R | ecosystem: Engineered > Solid waste > Landfill > Unclassified | place: Canada... | reverse complement strand
AGCGTCACGGGAATCAATACCGTCCAGGCGCCGGCCTTATGACGGACGCGTCCCGACTCATGTCCCAGCAATACCAGCACATGCCCGCATCGGGCATGAAACAACGCCATCAAGCTGACCACGCCCAGCTTGAAAACCAGCCACCCGCTCTGCACCTCCTGCAAGTAAACCAAGGTCCCGCCGGAAACGATGGCTGCGATCGCCGCCGGCGACGCGATCACGACAAACAAATACCGGCTCATCATCCGCAGGCGCAGAAACTGCGCCCGGGTGCGCATGTGGCGCTGCCGGGCATGCAGCAAAGGCATGTACACCAGGGTGGCGCACCATACCACCAATGCCGAGATATGCAAGGCTTTGACCCATGCCATCCCTTCATCCCCCGGCGCGACAAGGCGCAAGATCGGACTGGCGGCGGCATCGGGCGGGAAAGGTGTAAGGAATCATGACGCGAATCGCATCATTTCTTTTTCGATGCGGCTTTCTTCTTCGGCACCTCGACGCCGGCCTCCCTGGCCTTGGACAGCCCGATGGCGATCGCCTGCTTGCGGGTCTTCGCGGCGGACTCATGCTTTTTCATATCGTGAACCTCCTGGCCTACGAAATGGCCGGCCTGAGTCTGGGGAGACTTCCCCTCCCGTTTATCCTGCCTGGCCAACTTGGCCGGTTCTTTCTTGGGCATGGCGTTCTCCTTGTCGATCCGCGTCGAGGCATACGCGCATTTCTTGCATCCGAAGGAAAAATTTACCGTTGGATCACGCCGCGGCCGGCCATCCCGCCCCGCCGCGTATTCGCGCGTTTCTTCACTGAATCAGCAATTGCCGTACCCGAGCCCCCCATCGATGCAACAAGCCTTCGTCCATCGCCCGCTTTCCCATCCATGAAGGAGACATCAGCATGACGTTGATCAGCCAGATTTTTGCCATGGAACTGGACGTGTCTGAATCACTCGCCCGGGGCACGATCATCTATTGGGCGATCTATGTGCTGTTTCGCGCGGGGGGCAGGCGCAACATCGGATCGCTCGGGTTTGCCGACATCGTGGTCGTCATTCTGGTATCCGAAGCCGTCAGCAATGCGCTGTCGGCCGGCTCCAAAAGCCTGACCGACGGGTTGCTGATCGCCGCCACGATTATTTTCTGGTCTTGCCTGGTCGATCGCCTCTGCTATTTTTTTCCCCGGCTGAACACCCTGCTGGCCCCCTCCCAGCTATGCCTCATCAAGAACGGCAAAATGGACCTGCGCAGCATGCGACGGGAATTCATCACGCGAACAGAACTCCTGGAGCAGTTGCGGATCCAGGGAATAGCCTCGATGGGAGACGTCAAGCGCGCTTACCTGGAGGCGAACGGCGAAATCAGCGTCATCCGCTACGAAGAACCGAAGAACCAGGGTGAGACGACTTATTCGGATTGACGGGAACATGGCGCCATCGCGCCGGACAAGCGCGGACGGCGTCCTGCGGATTGGACACGCCCGTCGGCGCTAAGCTGGCGCGTCCCGTCACGGCTTGCGCAATCGTGGTCGCATCATCGCAACTGCCGACATGAAAGCCCAGTCGCCCGCCCATGAAAGGCGCCAAATAGGTCTGGGCGGCGATCAAAGTGCGCCCCACCACCAACGCCAACCGCTTGCCTGGATATCGATCCGTCGAGGCGGCCAGAGCGCTCGAGGCCGCCGGGCTCAGCCCCAGCACGAGCAAGCCCAGGCCTTGCGCCGTAACGCCGGCTTGCACGCCGACGATGCCGCAGCGCCGGAAAACAGCCCGCGGATGCACGTACAAGGTGTCCGCGGACAAGGGGATGGCCACCCAATCATCCTGAATTGCGGTATCCGACAGAAATACGCCAACGGGCGTACCCGTCTCGCGCTCGAGGAAGGGATGGTCCGTCATCCTAAACACGCCCAGTGCATCTTCCGCCATCAAAGGATGGGAAATCAAGGTCTTGATCGCACTTCTATAACGGGAATCCATACGTCTCTCGCCGTCGCTGAAATTAACAGCCAATATCGCCCAAACCCGCCAGGTTCAATAATTCGAAAAGACTAAAAACACCTTTTGTACTCCGCGCTTCCAGTCTGGCGACCGACGCCCGGACGGCTTGCTTCCTATTCCTATGAATAACGGGCGGCGGCCGAAGGAACCTGATACGGTAGGAACGCGTCCTGCACGTCGTACGGAAATGGCATTTCGTATCAGCCGGCCTCAAAAAACAGGCCTGCCATCTCCAACAACCAGATGGCAGGCCATCCACGGAGCCGCACATTAAAGACCTGACTACTTTTTTCTGTTATGCGTAAAGTATCGCTAATTCATTGCCTCTACCGATATCAAGTGCCAGGAAATGTAACAACAAAAAATGAATAGCCTAGAGCGACAAGTAGTAAACACACTTTTTGTTAGTCTTCTCCTACATTAAGCAATAATGCCGCTACTATGCGGCCAGCCGCGATGATCACCACGGAGCCGCGAATACGATGAATCCCGCCGCCCTACCCTGGGCCCTGTCGGCCGCCACCGCCGTTTCGGTCGGCTTCGGACGTTTTGGATACACGCTCATCCTGCCCGCGATGCAAACCGACCTCGGCTTGAGCCACGTCCAGTCCGGCTGGCTGGGCACGGCCAATGCGCTCGGCTACTTACTGGGGTCGATCCTGAGCCTCTGGCTGATCCCCTTATTGGGAAACCGGCGCATGCTCGCCATCGGCCTGATCGTCACCACGCTGGCTTTGATCGCGACGGGGTTGACGCATCATTTCCATTGGCTGTCGTTCCACCGTTTCATGGCCGGCGTGGGAGGCGCCGGCGCATTCATTACCGGCGGCGTGCTGGCAGGATCGCTGGGAACCCGGGCGATCGTGGTCTTTTTCAGCGGAGGCGGCGGCCTGAGCATGCTGGCCACGGGCGCGCTGCTCCCCTGGTTCCTCGATGCCGCGGGCCCCGCGGCCTGGCCCCAGGCCTGGCTGTTCGTCGGCGCCATTTGCATCCCCTTGTCCCTGGCCGCGATTCTTGCCGCCCGTGCGCTGCCCGACAGCTCGGCGCCCGGCACGGCTTCGGCTTCCTGGCCCTGGCGGCGCTGCGTGCCGGCGCTGATCAGCTACGTGCTGTACGGGCTTGGCTATATCGCCTACATGACCTTCATCATCACTTGGCTGCGCACCCAGCCCCTCGAACAGCTGTCGTACACCGCCATGTCATCGCTGATGTGGAGCCTGCTCAGCGTCATGATGGTGATCGCCCCCTTGCTCTGGCGACGAGTCTTCCATGGCCGGCGCGACGGCATCCCCATCACCCTGTCCACGGCGGTCGTCGCCGTCGGTACCTTGCTGCCCCTGGTCATGCCGAACCTGATCGGCGTCTGCCTGTCGGCAGCGCTGGTGGGAACGAGCGTGTTCATGGTGCCGTCCGCGGTGACCGGATTCATCAAAACCAATCTCGTTCCAGCGGCATGGAGTCCCGCCCTGGCCGTCGCGACCTGTCTTTTCGCGGTAGGCCAGACGATCGGTCCTGTTGCGGCGGGATGGATCAGCGACGTATCCGGATCGCTTTCCGCAGGACTGGCGGCTTCCACCGTGCTGCTCGCGCTAGCCTCGATCTGCGGATACCTTCAGAAAGCCGTGCCTGACGACGCGCCCGCCCCGGCCGTCGCCGGCCAAGCAAAAGCCGAGGACAAATGAAAAAGATCCTTTTCAATACCCTCGGAATCGTGGCTCTGGCGCTGGGAGCGCTGGGCGTAGTCCTGCCGCTGCTGCCCACGACGCCCTTCCTTTTGCTCGCCTGCGCCTGCTTCATGCGCGGCTCGCTGAAACTGCACCAGTGGATGCTGAGCAATAAAGTATTCGGCACGTATTTGAACGATTATCAGAGCGGCCGGGGCTTGTCCCTGCAAGCCAAAGCCACCGTGCTGGCCATGCTGTGGGCAACGCTGGCGGTTTCCGCCTGGCATATCGAGCACAATGGCTTGCGCGTCCTACTGTGCCTGCCGGGCATAGCGGTAACCATCTACATCCTGCGCATCAAAACCCGCGACGGCGGCGAACGCGATTGACGCGGCTGACGCTCCCGTCCCGGTCCGGCTGCATAGGGAAACGTTATCGCCTCAATGTTGAAATTTCTTCACTTTTTCAACGAAAAAGACGGCTCGAAGACGTTAGCAGCCAAATTCATATCGTATTATTAAGCCTGTCGCGCATATCAAAATAATCTCAGTTACGCCTTGATGTCCTTAATTATTATCCTTGCTCTTCCCTTCGCAGGCAGCATCGTCGCCGCCCTGCTGCCTTCGAATGCCCAAAAGCTCGAAGCCTGGTTGGCCGGCATCATTGCTCTAATCTGTACCGCGCTCGTACTGGTCCAGCTGCCGCACATCATGGACGGCCAGGTCGTGCGAGCCACCGTCTCGTGGATGCCGGAGCTCGGCCTGGATATAGTATTGCGCATGGACGGCTATTCGTGGCTATTCTCCGCCATCATCAGCATGATGGGCGCCTTGATCGTCCTTTACGCCCGCTACTATCTCTCGCCCCAGGACCCCGTACCGCGCTTTTTTGCGTTTTTCCTCGCCTTCATGGGCTCGATGCTGGGCGTCGTGCTGTCGGGGAACTTGATCCAGTTGGTCGTTTTCTGGGAGCTGACCAGCTTGTCGTCGTTCATGCTGATCGCTTATTGGCATCACAGGCTGGATGCCCGGCGCGGTGCGCGCATGTCCCTGACCATCACCGGCGCCGGCGGGCTGTGCTTGCTGGCGAGCATGCTGATGATAGGCAGCGCGGTGGGCAGCTACGATCTGGACGTGGTCCTGGCCTCGGGCGACCTGATCCGGTCGCACCCCTGGTACAACGCGATCCTCGTGCTTTTTGCCTTGGGCGCCTTGACGAAAAGCGCCCAGTTTCCGTTTCACGTATGGCTGCCCAACGCCATGGCCGCGCCCACCCCGGTGTCGGCCTACCTGCATTCCGCGACCATGGTCAAGGCCGGCGTCTTTCTGCTCGCCCGATTCTGGCCCGTTCTCGCGGGCACTGATGAATGGATGTGGATCATCGGCGGAGCCGGGCTGGCGTCCCTGGTGCTGGGCGCGTATGCGGCGACCTTCCAGCAGGATATGAAAGGCGTATTGGCGTATTCGACCATCAGCCACCTGGGCCTGATCACACTGCTGCTCGGCATGAATAGCCCCCTGGCGCTGGTAGCCGCCGTATTCCACATGATCAACCACGCTACGTTCAAGGCGTCGCTGTTCATGGCGGCCGGCATCGTCGACCACGAAACGGGCACCCGCGATCTCGGGCGCCTGTCCGGTCTGCGACGCAGCATGCCCATCACCACCACGCTTGCAGTCGTGGCCGCCGCGTCGATGGCGGGCGTGCCGTTGCTGAACGGCTTCATTTCCAAGGAAATGTTCTTCGCCGAAACCGTTTTCGTCAGCGGGGAATGGACGACGCGCATAGGCCTGCCCGTCGCCGCCGTCATCGCCAGCGCCTTCAGCGTAGCCTACTCGCTGCGGTTCATTACCCAGGTATTCTGGGGGCCGGCGCCCCGCGACCTGCCGCGCGCCCCGCACGAGCCGCCCCTGCGCATGCTCATTCCCAGCGCGGTGCTCGTCATGACATGCCTGGTGGTGGGCATCATCCCCAGCGTCACCGTCGGCCCGCTGCTGCACAACGCGACCACGTCCATATTGGGCGGCGCCACGCCCGTTTACGACCTTCGCGTATGGCATGGCTTCAATCTGCCGCTGATCATGAGCTTCATCGCCATGGGCGGAGGCATCGCGCTGCTCTGGCTCTTGCGGCACCGCCATCGGAATCGTCCCGGCAAGGCGCCGCTGATCTATCGCCTGGACGGCCGCCACACCTTCGAGACGTTGCTGGAAAGCCTGGACAGTCTGGCGTCGTTCGTCCTGTCCTGGACACGCTCCGCGCGCCTGCAGCCGCAGCTGATGCTCATCGTCGTGATAACGCTGTGCGTCGCCACGCTGCCGCTGCTGGTCGGGAATTGGCTCCAGCCCGAGCGTTCGGTCGAGCTGAACCCCTTTTTCGCGCTGATGTGGATCGCCGGCGGCGCCTGCGCGATCGCCGCGGCCGCGCTGGCAAAATACCATCGGCCCGCCGCGTTGCTGCTGTCCGGCGGCGCGGGCATCATTACCTGCCTGACATTCGCCTGGCTGTCGGCGCCCGACCTGGCCCTGACGCAACTGGCGGTCGAAGTCGTAACGGTCGTCCTGATATTACTGGGGCTGCGCTGGCTGCCGCCGCGCATCGAGCGCCACGAACGCTCCAGAAAATCCCCCGTCATCGCCTTCGGCCGCCGCATCCGAGATCTGGTCATCGCCGTGGCCAGCGGCATGGGCATGACCGCCCTGGCTTACGCCATATTGACGCGTAACGCGCCCGACGGCATTTCGTCCTTCTTCGTCGAACAATCGCTGCCTCTAGGGGGCGGCTCGAACGTGGTCAACGTCATACTCGTGGATTTCCGCGCCTTCGATACGTACGGGGAAATCACGGTGCTGGGCATCGTCGCGCTGACGGTCTATGCCTTGCTGCGGCGCTTTCGACCGCCCCCCGAAAGCATGGCGCTTCCCCTGGCTCAACGCCAGCCCGTCGTAACGGAAAAACTGCTGGGCGAGTTTTCCGAGCCGGACGTCAAAGCATTGATACCCGGCGGCGTCATGATGGTGCCCGCCATCCTGGTGCGCCTGCTCATGCCTATCGCCGCGCTGATCTCGCTGTATTTCCTGCTGCGCGGCCACAACCTGCCCGGCGGCGGATTCGTCGGCGGACTCATCATGGCCACCGTCATCATCCTCCAGTACATGGTGGGCGGCACCCTCTGGGTGGAACACCGCGCGCGCATCCATCCCCAGTATTGGATCTCGATAGGCCTGTTGCTGGCCGGCGCCGCCGCGACCACGGTGTGGCTGGCGCAACGCCCCTTCCTGGCCGCGCTGGCATGGGATCTGCACTTGCCGCTCGTGGGCGACGTGCATCTGTCGTCGGTACTGATATTCGACATCGGCGTGTACATGCTGGTCGTGGGAGCCACGGTCCTGATGCTCGTCGCGCTTGCCCACCAATCCCTGCGCCTGTATCACCGCCGCGCCACCGTGGCGGCCGATGCCGACGCCGCGCCCGTCAATCCAGGAGCTCACTAGTGGAAATCGTTCTCGCCCTTGCCATCGGCGTGCTGACCGGCTCAGGAGTCTGGCTGCTGTTGCGCCCCCGAACCTTCCAGGTCATCATCGGCCTTTCCCTCATCGCCTACGCCGTCAATCTGTTCATCTTCGGCATGGGCCGCATTACCCTCGACGCCCCGCCGGTCATCGATGCCAATTGGGCGGCCAACGCCGGCCAATATGCCGATCCCCTTCCCCAAGCCCTGGTCCTGACGGCCATCGTCATCAGTTTCGCGACCACCGCCCTTTTCCTGGTGGTGCTGCTGGCGTCGAGAGGCCTGTCGGGCACCGACCACGTCGACGGCAGGGAGAGCAAGCGGTGAACGGTTGGCTGCAACATTTCCCCATCTTGCCGGTAGCCATTCCCATGATAGCGGGAGCGGCCATGCTCCTGCTGCGCGACAGCCAGCGCGCGCTGAAGCTGACATTGGGCTGCGCCTCGATCGTGGCGCAGCTGGCCATCGCCGTCGTATTGCTATGCCTCGCCGCCGGCATCATGCCCAGCGGCTGGGCCGAGGGCGTGGGCGTTTACCTGCTGGGCGACTGGCAGGCGCCGTTCGGCATCGTCGTGGTCGTCGACCGCCTCTCCGCCCTGATGCTCGTGCTCACCGCCGTGCTCGGCCTGGCGTCGTGGATCTACTCAACCGCGCGCTGGGACCGTTCGGGCGTGCATTTTCACCCGCTTTTCCAGTTCTTGCTGATGGGATTGAACGGCGCCTTCCTGACCGGCGACCTCTTCAATCTTTTCGTCTTCTTCGAGGTCCTGCTGGCCGCCTCGTACGGATTGGTGCTGCACGGATCGGGGCGCGCGCGGGTTGCCGCGGGCCAGCACTACATCATCGTCAATCTCGTTGCTTCGTTCCTGCTGCTCATCGCCATGGCGATGATCTACGGCGTGACGGGCACGTTGAACATGGCGGATCTCGCCTTGCGCGCCGGCTTGCTGCAGGGTCCGGAGCGCCGGCTCTTCGAAGCGGGCGCCGCCATCCTGGGCGTCGCCTTCCTGATCAAGGCGGCCGCCTGGCCATTGAATTTCTGGCTGCCCGCCGCCTATGCCAGCGCCTGCGCGCCGGTAGGCGCGGTCTTCGCCATCATGACCAAAGTAGGGATCTACGCCCTGCTGCGGATAGGCTCGCTGCTGCTGCCGACCGGCGCGCCTGCCGCGTTCGGCGGCGAATGGATGTATCCCTTGGGTATTGCCACGCTGGCATTCGGCGCGATCGGCCTGCTCGCCGCCACGCAATCCGAGCGGCAAGCCGGCTATTGCATCATCATGTCGTCGGGCACCCTGCTCGCAGCACTGGGCATGCCCGGCGTCACCCTGACGGGACCCGCCTTGTACTATCTGGTCACCTCGGTGCTGGCGCTGGGCGCGTTGTTCATGCTGCTGGAAATGATCGAGCGCACGCAATCGTTCGGCGCCGACGTGCTGGCCGTCAGTATGGAAGCCTTTGATCTCGACGACCCCGAGCCCTCGGATTATTCCGACGACGTCGTCGGCGTCGCGATCCCGGCGGCCATGGCCTTTCTCGGGATGTCGTTCATCGCCTGCGCGCTGCTGATTGCCGGCCTGCCCCCCCTGTCCGGTTTCGTAGCCAAATTCTCGCTGCTTTCCGCCGCGCTCGAAACCACGGCCAACATGAGCCTGCCGTCCATGGCCGCGTGGGTACTGGTCATCAGCGTCCTGATTTCGGGACTGGTCGGCATCATCGCCTTCGGCCGCACAGGCATACGCTTGTTCTGGAGCTCCGAAGACACCGTCACGCCCCGGTTGCGCCTGTCCGAGGCCGCTCCCGTCGCTACCTTGATCATCCTTTGCATAGCGCTATCGTTCTGGGCGGGTCCCGTCATGCGCTATCTCGACCAGACGGCCAACTACCTCGATAGCCCCGGTGCGTACATCAACGCGGTGCTCAGCCAGGATTCGATTCGGGCGGTGGCCCCGACCGGAGGCCTGCAATGATGCGTTTCCTGTATAAACTGCTGCTGCCCGCCTGCCTGCTCGTCATCTGGCTCATGCTCAACGACAGCATGTCGGCGGGGCAGATTCTGCTGGGCGCCGTCCTCGCCGTTCTGCTGAGCTGGGCCGCGACCACGCTGCGCCCGTTGCGGGCCCATCCGAAACACCCCTGGACCATATTGAAATTGATTTGGCACGTGGCCATCGACATCACCCGATCCAATATTGCCGTCGCGCGCATCGTATGGCTGGGGAGCAAAGCCAATGCGACGCCGGGCTTCATCAAAATCCCCTTGCGCCTGAAGGATCCGCACGCGCTGGCCGCGCTCGCCTGCATCGTGACCTATACTCCCGGAACGGTCTGGTCCGACTATTCCGAAACGGAACGCCTGCTCACGCTGCACGTTTTGGACCTGAAAGAGGAACAGGAATGGCTGGACATCGTCCAGCTACGTTACGAACGTCCCTTGATGGAGATTTTCGAATGACCACACTCGTATTCTGGGCCGCCACGTTCGCGCTGGGCTGCTATGTGTTCGGCCTGAGCTTTGCCGCGCTGCGCCTGTTGCGCGGTCCCTCCAGCTCCGACCGCGTCCTGGCGCTGGACACCATGTACATCAACGCCATGCTCATATTGCTGGTGCTTGGCCTGCAATTCAACTCCAATCTTTATTTCGACATTGCCTTGCTGATCGGCCTGTTCGGATTCGTCGGTTCGGTCGCACTGGCCAAGTTCCTTCTGCGCGGCGAGGTCATCGAGCCATGAGCACATTACCTTTCTGGATCGCCGTTCCCGCGGCGCTGCTCTTGGTCGCCAGCGGCATACTGACCGTTACCGGATCGCTGGGTCTGCTGCGGCTGCCCACGTTCTACAGCCGCATCCACTCGCCCACCTTGGGCAATACGCTGGGCGTCTTTTTCGTTCTTCTGGCCTCTGTACTGGTATCGTCTTTCCTCGAGCAGCGGGTGATCATGCATCAACTGCTGATCACGGTATTGCTGGTCATTACCTCTCCCGCCACGGCGATGATGCTGATGCGTGCCGCCATTCACCGGAACATCGCCCGGCAACGGCCGCGCAGCCGCAGGTAAACATCGCGGCTTACAACTCCATCTGCATGCCCATTTCCACCACGCGGTTGGGCGGGATCTTGTAGAAGCGCGTGCTGCGGCTGGCATTGCGCGCCATCAATGCGAAAAGACGGCGACGCCAGGCGCGCAGCAAAGGCCGCTTGTTGACGACGATGACGGTCTGGCGCGACAGGAAATAGGAAACCTGCATGGGCTCCAGGTTGATCTCAGGGTATTCGTTGTGCACCTGCTCGAGCAGCTGGGGCACGTTCGGCTCCTGCTTGAACCCCCAGCGCGCCACGATCTGCCAGCTCGCCCGGCCGACGTGCTCGATCTGAAAGCGCTCAGTGAACGGGACGTAGGGAACGCCCGCGCTCTGAACCGTCAGAAAAACGGTTTGCTCATGCAGCACTTTGTTGTGCTTGAGATTGTGCAGCAAGGCGGGCGGCACCGTATCCACGATCATGCTCATGTACACCGCCGTACCCCCCACTTTCGTCAACGGATGTTCTTCCAATCCTTGCATGAACGATCTCAGATCCTGCTGATCCGCCGCCAGGGTGTTGTGTATGAGCTCGCGCCCCTGCTTCCAGGTCAGCATCAAGGTCAGCAGGAACGCGGCGACCGCCAAGGGCACCCACCCGCCGCTCGCTATCTTGAGCGCATTGGACGAGAACAGCAGCACGTCAAGCCCGAGAAAAGCGCAGATCAGCGCCAGCCACAGAATGCGCTTGGGACCGCTGGAAAGAGCCGGCAGCACGGAAAACGCCAGCAAGGACGTCATCAGCATGGTGCCCGTCACCGCGAAGCCGTAGGCGCTTGCCAGGCTTTCCGACGTGCGGAACTCGAGCACCAGAATCAGTACGGCGATGAACAGGATCAGGTTCACCTTGGGCAGGTAGATCTGCCCTTCCTCTTTTGCGGAGGTATGCAAAATGACCATGCGCGGCCAAAAACCCAGCTGCACGGCTTGCCGGGTGACGGAAAACGCGCCGGATATGACCGATTGCGACGCAATGATGGTCGCGCAAGTCGCCAGCGCGACCAAAGGCGCAAGCGCCCATTGCGGCGCCATCAGGAAAAACGGATTGCGGGCGGCGCCCGGATCCGCCAAGATCACCGCGCCTTGGCCGAAATAGCAAAGCACCAGTGCGGGCAAGACAAATGCAAACCAGGCCCGCCGGATCACCGAACGCCCAAAATGCCCCATGTCGGCGTATAGTGTTTCGGCTCCGGTCAGGGCCAGGACCAGCGCCCCCAGCAAGAGATACGTCTCCCATGGCGCCTTGCCTATCAAGCCGATCGCCCAGGCGGGATTGATCGCCTGCAGGACCTCCGGCGTTTGCCATATCCGCCAACCGCCCAACAAACCCAGCGTCAGGAACCAGCACAGCATGATCGGACCGAACATCTTGCCCACCGCGGCCGTGCCGCGCGATTGGACCATGAACAGGGCGGCCAGCACGCCTACGGAAGCCGGCACGATCCAAGCATCGAAACGATGGGAAATGACCCCCACCCCTTCGATCGCGGACAATACGGAAATCGCCGGCGTAATGATGGTGTCGCCGTAGAACAGACAGGCGCCGATCAGGCCCAGCATTGTCAAATAGCGCTTGCGCTTGCCCGCGGCCATATTGCGCACCGCCAATTGCATCAGCGCCAGCGTGCCGCCTTCTCCCCTGTTGTCCGCGCGCAGCATGATGACGACGTATTTGAGCGACACGACGATGATCAGCATCCAGAACAGCAGGGACAGGATGCCCAGGACGTCCGGCACCGAAGGCTGGCCCATCCTGGCCATGGCGGCCTTGATGGTGTAGAGCGGGCTGGTGCCGATGTCGCCGTACACCACGCCCAAGGCGCCGATCAGCAATGCCGATTCGGCGGGCGCCGCCATCTTTTTGCCGTCGCTGCTCTTCGGCGCAATTGCCGTCGTTACGTCCTTCATGTCTGCCTTATCAACGCGTCAGCTTCAGTCCGATACGGGGACCGGGGAACACTACTGTAATACGAGTGCCCGAAAAAGTGGGAAGACTGTGCACATTCCACCACGCCCCGTGCGCGCGCGCGATTTCGCGCACAATGGCCAGGCCGAGCCCCGATCCTTCCCCCTGGGTGGACGGTGAACGATAAAAGGCGTCGAATACCCTCTTGGCGTCTTCCAGCGGTATGCCTGGACCGTCGTCCTCGATGGTCAGGCTGGGCGGATTGGCCCCCACCTGCAAGGTGATGACGCTCGCGCCGACCCCGTAGCGCAGCGCGTTGTCCAGCAAATTGGCCAGCATTTCCTCGAGCAGGATGGGATCGGCGTCGATCAGGACGGCCTCGTCGGGCGCCGACAACTGTATCTCGATGTTCTTGGCACGCGCCGCGGGTATCCAGTTGGCGCCGCTCACGCGCACCCATTCGCACAGATCGATGCGCTCGAAACTGTCTTGCGGACGGGCGGAGGAATCGACCCTGGCAAGCACCAGCAATTGCTGGCCCATGCGTATCATCCTGTCGGTCACGGTTTTGATGCGTTCCGCGCGCACACGGATATCGTCGGGCAAGGGCCGGGACAACATCAGCTCCGATTCGAGCCTCAGGCCGGTCAGCGGCGTGCGCAACTGATGCGCCGCGTGCCCAAGAAAACGCTTCTGAGCCTGCATCGCATCGTCCAGCCGGCTCAGAAGGTCGTTCACGTGCATCACCAGCGGAGCGACTTCCAGCGGCAAGTTATGCGTATCCAAGGGGTGAAGGTCGTCGATGGAGCGCTGGCGTATTTCGTCGGACAAGCGGTTGACCGATACCAGGCCGGAACGCACACCCGCCACGAGCACCCAGGCGAACAAGGAGATCAAGGCTATCTGGCTGATCACCATCAACCAGAAAATGTCACGCAATACCCAATCGTCCAGATTGATCTTTCGCGTCATGAACCAGGTCACGACAATGTCGAGCACGACCAGCAGCAGCACCGCCGGCATCAGACGAACGAGCAAATGACGCGCCAAGGAACCACGCGGCATGAAATGTCTGAAACGCATCGGACGATCACCCGCTAGCGCGGGGCATCCTCTTCGAGCAAATAGCCGAAGCCGCGCACGGTCTGGATGCCCATGCCGGTGCCTTCCAGCCGCTTGCGCAGGCGATATACGTAGACTTCGACGGCATTCTCGCTGAAATCGGCGTCCCAGGCCGACAGCGAATTGACGATCTGCCGCTTAGTGACGACTCGCCCGGCCCGGGCCATCAGCATTTCCAGCACCGAGAGCTCGCGCACCGACAACGGCAGACGCTCGCCATCGACCCGCAGCTCTCGGCTCACCGTATCCAGCACCAGCTTGCCGACTTCGAGTTGCGGCTGGGCCTGGCCGCTGCGTCGGCGTGCAAACACCCGCACGCGAGCGGCAAACTCCGCCAATTCGAATGGCTTGGTAACGTAATCGTCGGCGCCGGCATCCAGGCCTGCGACCCTGTCCTCGATGCCGTCGCGGGCGGTGAGGATGAGCACGGGCACCTGATGTCCCTCGGCGCGCAGCTCGCGCAGCACCTGGAACCCGCTCTTTCCCGGCAGGTTCAGATCCAGCACCAGAAAATCATAGGGCTGCCCCGCAAGGGCGTCCAGCACCTTGGCGCCGTCCTGTAGCAGGTCCACGGCATATCCCTGTTCGAGCAAGAATTCCTGCAGGGCGGGCCCGAGGCTGGCGTCGTCTTCTATTACTAGTACTCGCATACCGCGATTCTAATCCAGACGCGGGCAAACTGCTCGCACTACTCCTAGTCGTCAGGCGGCGACTCTTGCGTGTCCTGCGCCGCAGGCGTCGCGGGGGCCGGACGCGTGATGAAGCCGATCCGCTTCAAGCCGCCGGACTTGGCGCTGCCCATGATCTGCGCCAACACTTCATAGCGGGTGTTCAAATCCGCGCGGATGCGGATCTCCGGCTGAGGATCGAGCTTGGACTCCGCCGCGAAGCGCTGCGCGAGCTCATCCAAGGTGATCGCCTGCTCGTTCCAGAACAAGGCGCCGTGCTCGTTCACCGCCAAATCGATGGTCTTCGGATCCTGCTCCACGGGCTCGGCGGACGCCTGGGGCACGTTGATCTTGATGGAATGACTGAGCAAAGGCGCCGTGATGATGAAAATCACCAGCAATACCAGCATGACGTCGATCAACGGCACCATGTTGATTTCGGATACGGTGCCGTTACTTCGCTTGTTGTCGAAGCTGCCGAAAGCCATGATCATGCACCCTGTTGAGAACGCAGCTCGGTAACGCGCTGCTTACGGCCTTTCGAATCGAGGACTTGCTGGCCCGTCGTCAGGAACGTGTACAAGTCGTGGGCAAACGCATCGAGGCTGGCCAGGTAAACACGGTTGTTGCGCACGAAACCGTTGTAGGCCAGAACGGCGGGAATCGCGACGGCAAGCCCGAGGCCGGTCATGATGAGCGCCTCGCCCACCGGACCGGCGATGCGATTAATGTTGACACCGTCGGACAAGCCGATGCCGATCAGCGCATGGTACACCCCCCAGACCGTGCCGAACAAACCGACGAACGGCGCTGTTGAGCCGATGGACGCCAATATCGTCAGGCCGTTTTCCAGCCTGGCGGTTTCCTCGTCGATCACTTTGCGTATGGTGCGCCCCACGAACGCACCCGTCGATCCCTTTTCTTCCAGCTTCAGCGCGCCGTACTTCGCATGGTGATTGCGGGCATGAATGGCGTGGCTGGCAAGATGCGAGAACGGCTCGGTGGCGCCATGAGTCGCGATTTCGTGCTCGACCTGCTCCAACGAACTGGCCGCCCAGAACTCTTTCAGGAACTTTTTGGAACGCCTGCGCGCGCGAATGTTGGAAAACGATTTAACGAAAATCAAATACCAACTCACGATGGACATCAACACCAGGACAGCGAACAGGCCCTGGCCGACGAAATCGCTTTGCTCGATGAAATGCAGCATGCCGCCATCCGCCACGTCCACCGCCGTCGTCCCGGCATTTTGCATCGCGGGGCCGCCGGCCATTCCGGCGCCCGGCGGCATTGCCGATTGGGATGCCGCGCCCACCGTATCGGCCTGGGGCGCTTCGGCCTGAGCAATCACCTGCGCGGCATTATGTAGAAAGTCCACCATTCATCGCATCCTATAAAACAAAATCGAAAGGAATGTCCGCCAAAGCCCGATAGGCTATGCCGTTTTCCGTATAAGGTTTGAAACGCGCCGTACGCGCCGCCTTCAATCCGGCTTCGTCCAGCCGGGCGTAACCCGACGATGACTGCACCTTCGCATCCAACACCGCGCCTTGCGGCGAAATCAGGACCCGGACCACGACGCGCCCCTGCTCTCCTCGACGCTCCGATTGGCGCGGATACGTCGGGCGCGGAGCAGCGCCCAGATAATCCACCTTGCCGATCATGCGCGGCCGATCGGGATCGACGGGCGCCGTCGGGGCCTTGGGCACGGGCGCGGACGCCTGACCCGAGAAGGCCGGCGCCGCGGGCTGTTCTTTTATGACCGGAGCCGGCTTGATCACGGGTTTGGGTTTCGGCTTGGGCTTCGGTTTGGGTTTGGGCTTGGGCGGCTCGACGATCGCTTCCGGCTCAGGTTCCGGCTCGACGACAGGCTCGGGCTCAATGATTTCCTCGGGCTCTTCAATGACTTCGGGCTCAGGCTCTTCGATGACTTCAGGCTCCGGAGGCTCCTCTTGCACGACTTCCTCGACGGGCTCTTCATTCGGTGCTGCGTCCACGACTTCGTCGGACAGTTCGACGAAACGGATCTCCACGGTTTCCGGCAAATTTATTTCAGGCTTGCTCGTCGTGGCGGATAGCATGACGCCGAATACCGCCGCATGCAAGCCAACGGCGACGAGAGCTGCCGCCAATTTCAACAGCTCGGGGCGCTTGCCCTCTCCTTCGCGGTAATGCGGCATGAATTCTGCTACTGTTCAGGGATAGCCGTCATTGTTGGCGGGCTATTTATTGATAAGTGGGATTTAAATATTAACAGTAATGCGAACTATTCGCAATATTTACCTAGGCTGGTCTCAAGAATACTCGGTTGCGGCGCGCGCCGGTGACTCTCTCCTGAGACCGACCGCAGACGCAAAAAAAGCACTTAAGATCCTTAAGTGCTTTTAACTTTGCTTAACGCTTCCGTTCAAGTTTTGCTTGAATGATTTGCAGCTTTCATGGTGGGTGCTGACGGGTTCGAACCGCCGACCTACGCCTTGTAAGGGCGCCGCTCTACCAACTGAGCTAAGCACCCATTCCTGAATGCCACTAAATTATGCTGCAAAACGTAAGCTGGGCATTTTAGTGCAGCCGATCCCATAACGCAAACCGGCCGGCACCCCACCCCGCTGCTTTAGTTGACAGCGTCTTTCAGAGCCTTGCCCGGACGGAACTTGGGCACGCGCGCTTTCTTGATCTTGATGGCTTCGCCGGTGCGGGGATTGCGGCCCGTGCGAGCAGCGCGCTCGGACACGGCGAACGTGCCAAAGCCGACCAGCGTCACGGAACCTTTCTTTTTCAGTGTCGTTTTGACCGCACCGATGAAAGCGTCGAGCGCGCGTCCGGCGTCAGCTTTGGACAGATCGGCTTTAGTGGAAATGTGTTCGATAAGCTCAGTTTTGTTCATTCAGGATTACCCCTAAAAATTATTGTTCCCGGATGCCTTTCGAAGATCGGCATCCGATCAAAACATACGCGACATTAGGCATGCGCTACGTATCTTCTACAGCAGACTATGCAGGCTCAGCCGCTTGAACTCTTCAAAAGAGTCGGCTAGCTGGCTACCGGCTATTAAGCCTTTGAACTATTCCCTTGTCAAGTAAAAAACCTTGTAAACCCGCACCAATGTTGAGGTGTAGGCTTTTGCGCTACAAACATTGCAGTTATTTTCAATGCGGCATGACAAAAACGGAACGAGGCCGCGCAACAGGATGCATCAGGATAATGCTTGCTCGAAGTCGCCCACCAAGTCTTGAATATCTTCGATGCCGATGGATACGCGCAAATAATTGTCCGAAATTCCCATCTCCGCCCTACGCTGCGGACCCATTTCGTAATAGATCGTATGCGCCACCGGCAGGACCAGGCTGCGGTTATCCCCCAGGTGCGTGGCCAAGGCCAGTACGCGCAAACGGTCCAGGAACTCGAACACGTCGATGTCGCGCGCCAGCTCCACGCCCATCAATGAGCCGTAGCGTCCTCCGAAAATCTCGGCGGCGCGCTCATGCTGGGGGTGGCCGGGCAAGCCCGGGTAATGCACTTTCGACACGGAAGGATGATCCTGCAGGTACCTCGCCAGCTCCAAGGCGTTGGCGCAGGCCTTGGCCATGCGCAGCGGCAGGGTTTCAGAGCCCGCCGCGATGCGGTGGGCGGCGTCCGAGGACAATGTACCGCCCATGTCGCGCAGTCCTTTCTTCTTGATCTGCGTCAGGCCCCAGCTGTACGGCGAGCCGCTGCGATACGGCTGAGCAATGGCCTCGAAGCGGGACCAGTCGTACAGTCCGGTATCCGTCACCGCGCCGCCGAGCGCATTGCCATGGCCTCCGATATGCTTGGACAGGGAATTGACCACCAGCGACGCGCCCATGGATTTGCCCGTGCACAGCCAGGGTGACGACAAGGTATTGTCGATGACGTAGACCAGATTGTTGCGCGCGCACCAGTCGCCGATGGCGCGCATGTCGGCGATTTGCGTACCGGGATTGGCCAGCGATTCCAGAAATAGCATGCGGGTGGTCGGACGCAAGGCGGGCTTGACGAGCTCCACGTCCGTGCAATCCACGAACGTGACTTCCACGCCCAAGCCGGCCAGGGTGCCCAGCAAGCTGTTGGTGTTGCCAAAGATGTGCTGGCTGCAAATCAGGTGGTCGCCCTTTCTCAGGAGCGTGAAAAACACGGCCGTCAGCGCCGCCATGCCCGTGGCGAAACTGACGGAGTTGACGCCCTGCTCCATCTGGGTGATGCGCGCTTCGAGCGCCGCCGTGGTCGGCGTGCCCTGACGCGCATAGGTAAACCCCGACTTGCCCTGGAAAACGGCGACCAGCTCGCGGGAACTCGCGAACGCATACTCCGAAGAGGGATGCAGCGGTTTGTGGATGGCGCCATGCTCGACGTGCGAGCGGCGGTCCGAATGGACATTCGTAGTGGTGAAGCCGTTATTTGACATGAGAGACTACCTATAGACCGGGCCAAGCCGCGCTGAGCATGCAGGCGAGTAATTATTTTATACCTGGCGCTGGCGCACCGATTCGAATAAGCATATGGCGCTGGCCACGCTCACGTTCAGGCTTTCAACGGTCCCACGCATGGGAATGGATACCAGTTCGTCGCAGGTCTCGCGCGTGAGCCGGCGCATGCCCTCGCCCTCGGCCCCCATCACCCACGCCATGGAGCGGCGCCCGTCGATCTGATACAGCGACGACTGCACCTGATCATCCGTCCCGACCAGCCAGACGTCGCGCTCTTTCAACTGTCGCATGGAGCGGGCGAGATTGGTCACCATAATATAGGGCACGGTTTCGGCGGCGCCGCACGCGACGCGACGCACGGTGGTATTGAGCCCGACGGCGCGGTCCCGCGCAGCGACGACCGCATGCGCGCCGGCGGCATCGGCGGTGCGCAGACAAGCCCCCAAGTTATGCGGATCCGTGACGCTGTCCAGAATCAGGAACAAAGCCGGAACGCCCCGCTCCTCCAGGTCGTCCAGGATCTCATCGAGGTCCACTGCCAGGACGCGCGCCTCGGCCAGCGCGACGACGCCCTGGTGGCGCGTGCCTTTGCCCAGTCCGTCCAGGCGATCGGCATCGACGGGCCTGACCTTGACGCCGGCTGCCTGCGCGAGATCGATCAACTGCCGCATCCGCTTGTCCCGCCGCGTCGCGTCGACGTACAGCTCGCGCACCGAGCCCGCCGCATGGCGCAGGCGGGCCTGCACGGCGTGAAATCCCGCTAATACCTGATGAGACGACATGTGTTCCTTTCAAACGATACGATTTCAACGGCGGCCGCGCGGCGCCTTCCTTGATGAGGTTTCCTTGGCCGAACGCTTGGCCTGGGCCCGCCGCTGGCGCGACGTCGTGCCTTTCAATGCCGCCGGCTTGGCGGGAGCGGCGCGCTTGATCTTCGGCGCCGCATCGGCGTCGGACTCCATCGCCGCGGACTGCAAAGCCTTGAAGCTCGTGCCCTTCACTAAACGGAACTCGATGCGCCTGGCCTCGAGGTCGACGCGCGAGACCTGGACCTGCACGGCATCCGTCAGGCGATAACGTATTCCCGTGCGCTCGCCGCGCAACTCATGCATGGCCTCATTGTATTGGAAATAATCCGAGCCGAGCTCGGAAACGTGCACCATGCCTTCGACGAACAAGGTATCCAGGGTAATGAAAATACCGAACGTCGCCACCCCGGTCACGCGGCCGCTGAACGTTTCGCCGACATGCTCCTTGACGAACCAGCATTTGAGCCAAGCCTGCACGTCGCGCGACGCGTCGTCGGCCCGGCGCTCCCTGGCCGAAAGCAGCACGCCCAGCTTCTCCCATATGGCGTGCTCGTGCTCGGCCCTGGACTCGCCCGGTACGAGCATGACGTCCTCCACCTTGGGCGTGTAGCGGTTGCCCGCCAGCACGCTTTTTATGACCCGATGCGTCAACAGATCCGGATAGCGCCGTATCGGCGAAGTGAAATGTGCATAATGCTCGTAAGCCAGGCCGAAGTGCCCGCTCGGCTCCGGACTGTAGATGGCCTGCTGCATCGAACGCAGGCACATGCTTTGAACGATCTCGAAGTCTGGCCGGTTGCGGGCGGCGAGTATCAAGCGCGCGTAGTCCTCGGTGCTGGGATCGTCTCCGCCTTCGAGCGTGAGCCCGAGGTTGCGCAAATACACGCGCAAGGCCTGCAGCTTGTCCGGCGTCGGCCCCTCATGTATGCGATACAAGCCGTTGCGCTTGTTGCGGACCACGAAGTCGGCGGCGCAGGTATTGGCCGCCAGCATGCACTCTTCGATCAGCTTGTGCGCATCGTTGCGGTGATACGGCTCGATGCGTTCAATGCGGCCCAGCGGATTGCATACGATGCGCGTCTCGATCGTGTCGAAATCGATCGCGCCGCGCTTGGCGCGGGCTTGCGCCAACAATTGGTACAGCTCATACAGATTGCGCACGTCCGGCATGATGTGCTGCATGTTCTGGGCCGCGGGGCCGGTCGGCTGCTGCAGCGCCGCCCAGATGTCCGTATAGGTGGTGCGCGCCTTGGAATGGATGACGGCTTCATAGAACTGATAGGCCGTCACCGTTCCCGCCTTGGCGCCGCTTGCGGCGATCACCATGTCGCAAACCAGCGTCAAGCGGTCGGCCGAGGGATTCAGCGAGCAAATACCGTTGGACAGCGCTTCCGGCAACATGGGAATGACCCGACGCGGAAAATACACGCTGGTGCCGCGCTCTATCGCATCCTTGTCCAGGGCGTCGCCCGGCTGCACATAATGGCTGACGTCGGCGATCGCCACCAACAGGCGCCAGCCCGGCCGCTTGCGTTTGGCCGTGCCCAGCTCCACAGACTCGACGAACACGGCATCGTCGAAATCCCTGGCGTCCTCGCCGTCGATGGTAATGAAGTTCACGTCGCGTAAATCGACGCGCCCTTTCAGGTCGGTACGCTTGACCGTGTCGGGCGTGCTTTCCGCCTGCTCCAACGCGGCGTCCGAAAACGCCAGGGGAACATCGAATTTACGCACGGCGATTTCTATTTCCATCCCCGGGTCATCGATCTCTCCCAGCACCTCGACCACCCTGCCCAATGGCTGGGTGTGCCGGGTCGGCTGCTGGACGATCTCCACGGTGACGACCTGGCCGTTCTCTGCGCCGCCCGCGTCCTGCGCGGGGATCAGGATGTCGTGCTTGATGCGCTGGTCTTCCGGCACGACGACGTACGCTCCGCGCTCCTTGATGAAGCGTCCCACCAGCTTGTTATTGCGGCGCTCGATGACCTCGACGATCATCGCTTCGGGCTTGCCCCGGTATTCGCCGTCGGGCTTGGCCAGCACGCG
>Ga0265293_10005430_pt1 | contig 21251 bp, 20 predicted proteins | sample Munlanlewell138R_FD_192505 | JGI IMG/M metagenome (GOLD analysis project Ga0265293, IMG submission 192505) | Leachate microbial communities from a municipal landfill in Southern Ontario, Canada - Leachate well 138R | ecosystem: Engineered > Solid waste > Landfill > Unclassified | place: Canada... | reverse complement strand
ATAAATCTTCCTGTTTTTGTAAGGGGGGGGGGTCTGGCTGGGTGGTTTGTGCAGGAATAATAACCCCTGAGACAGGCGGTACAGGTTCGTCTTCGTCATTGAACAAAGAGGTTTCCAGTAATTTCCAGGCAAAAAATGTAATGCCCAGCACCAGAGCCAGTAATAATAAAAATTTACCAAATGCTTTCATGAGCATCCTTATTAGCTAAAATTATGTTTGTGTATTGCTATATGACAATTATCCCCACGCGCAATGAGGATAAACGACTATAACTCAAATTATAATTAGAATCTTCTCATTTCAAGTGAAATTTTGACTAAAAATTTCGTTAGGTTTCAAGTGGTTTTTTCCTGAAGCCGGGCTCTGTCAAAAAGATGGCGTAAGAAAATAGAATATTTACAATTCCGGCAATCAGAAAGATGACAGGAGCAGAAAAATCCAGGCTTAGCAAAAGGCCGGTAAGAAGAGCGCTGGCAATCAGGAAAATGGCGTTAAGGATATTGTTGGCGGCAATAATGCGTGCGGTATGCGTTTTTAACGTTGTTTTCTGGATAAAAGTATATAAAGGCACGCTATAAACCCCGGCACAGGCACTTAACATGAACAGATCAAACATGGTGCGCCAGTTTTCCGGCCGGGCAATGAACTGGCCAACAGAGAGCAGTGTTTGCGTGTCGGGAACCTTAATTGAAAAATAAAGATCAACCGTAAACAGGCTCATTCCCGCGGCTCCCAGGGGTACCAGTGATAAAGCAGGGCGATTCAGGCCCAGTTTCTCACATGACAGGGAACCTGTTGCCACACCTATCGAAAATAGCACCAGTAATAGTGCCGCTACATGTTCATTGCCTTGCAGGATGTCTTTGGCAAAGAGGGGGAAAAGGGCAAGAAAAACCGCGCCGAAAAACCACATCCAGCTAATCAGCAGCATGCTTTTGAAAATCATGGGCGCCTGGCGAGCGATGGACAGGTTCTTAAGGGTTTCGGTAAAAGGGTTCCAGTTGATTCTATTGCTGGCAGGCTTTTTTTCCAGTGGGGGAATGAATTGTGCGCTAATTCTGCCGGCAACCGCCATGAACAGACAGGCAAATGCAGCCCAAAGATGGCCATTATCCGGCATGGCCACCAGAATTCCTCCGGCAATATTACCCAGCAAAATAGAAACAAAAGTGCCCATGCTGACCAGGGCATTACCACCCATTAAAGATTTATCATTGAGTACCTGGGGCAAATAGGCGAATTTGGCTGGCCCAAAAACGGTGGAATGCAAGCCCATCATGAAAATGCATGCCAGCAGGATGATGACCGATTGTGTGTAAAAGCCAAAGGCAGCCAATAGCATAATGCCAATCTCTGCATTTTTGACGTTGCGCATAATGCGGATTTTGTCATACTGGTCTGACAGTTGCCCACTGGTGGCAGAAAACAGCAGGAAAGGGAAAATAAACAGACCGCCAATAATGACGCCAGCCATGCTGGATGGGAACCATTGGGTTTGCCATTGATAGGTAAGTAAAATCGTGACGGCAAATTTGTAAAGATTGTCGTTGGCAGCACCGCAAAATTGTGTCCAGAAAAAAGGGGCGAAACAGCGTTTCCTGAAAAGTGTGAATTGGTGAGGGGTGGGGTGCTGTTTCATTAATTGCTCTTTAAGAATGCTTGATTTTATTTTTAAGTTATTGAAAAAATTGAATTATCTTTTTTTTTCTATGGAAGTTTAATCACTTAAATTGTAAAATATTCTGGAATACAAGTGTTACTTGCATGCAGGGTATTATCCTGCAAATACTGGATAAGGTCATGAAGCGTTTATTGTTGGGTTTTTTGCTATCAATTTCAATGTCGGTAATGGCAATGGGTAAGGCGCCAACCGAGGTTGAAAAATCAGTTGGCCAGTTAGGTGTTGCCACCTGTGAGGGGGTGGTTCAGGCGCTGAACAGAAACCAATTGTCAGGTCAAATCAACGAAACGCAATTGATCGAAGTATTACAAACATTGAATGCCAGCCAAAAACTGCCTTCGTATTTCATTATGAAGCAGCAGGCACGTGAGCAGGGATGGAGTCCGGGGCGTTATTTCTCAGAAATTCCCTCATTAAAAGGCAAGTCTTTGGGGGGTGACCATTTTGGCAATTATGAACGCAGATTGCCCAAAGGCAGCTGGAAAGAGGCTGATCTGGATTACCGGGGTAAAAAACGCAATGCCAAGCGATTGGTATTCAGTACAGATGGCCAGCAGCGCTACGTTACGGTAGATCATTACGAGACATTTCACAGGGTGCCATTATGTCGGTAAAATCTTCTTTTATCTCGGCTCGTCGCTTGAAAAAAAAAGCGGCGTGTTCCGTTCGGGTTTGTGAATTAAGCCGCATTGGCAATATTGATGAGGTTTATGATTCGCTGCAGCTTGATTTAAAGTTGCCGCAGTACTTTGGTCGTAACCTGGATGCCCTGTATGACAGCCTTAGCACCGATGTCAAAGGCCCTTTCAAGATTGTCTGGTTAGACCATGAAAGCAGTGCCGATGCATTGGGTGAGATTTATTATGAAGGCCTGATCGATATTTTCAGGGCAGTGGCTGATGAACGGGACGATGTGGAGCTTGTGCTGGGGTAAGGATGAGCGGGCTCGGACTATGCAAGATTTGGTCGCAGTCGAGTGGGTTGACACAAAATTGCAACAGAGTTGATTTTGGCAACAAAAAAGCCACTTAAAAAGTGGCTTAACTGTTTGATTCCTAAGGGAATATTTGGTGGCTCTTCCCCGATTCGAACGGGGGACCTGCGGATTATGATTCCGTCGCTCTAACCGACTGAGCTAAAGAGCCAATTACTTAAATCACATCAAGTAAGAACGTAATTATGCATGTTATGTTTTTAAAAAGCAATGCTTTTTTCTTGCCGCATCAAAAAACCAACATTTATCTGTTTTTGATGCCATTTTTGCAACAGTGTAGCTGATACACTTCTATATCGTTTTCCATTTTTCTAAACAAGCATGTCACCATTTCCGCAAACCAGTCTTGACTGGACCAAAAAACTGATTGGATTTAATACCACCAGTCGTTATTCAAACCTTGAATTGATTGAATACATCAAGGCCTATCTTTCTCACTGCGGGGTAGATAGCTTCTTGGTGTTTAATGCAGATGGCAAAAAGGCCAACCTGTTTGCCACTATCCCTTCTGCTACCCAAGAACGCCTTGAGGGAGGGCTGGTCTTATCGGGACACACCGACGTGGTTCCCGTAGACGGGCAGGATTGGGATAGTGAGCCTTTTGTGGCGCAAGAACGAGAAGGGCGTTTATACGGACGTGGTGCCTGCGACATGAAGGGGTTTATTGGGACAGTCCTGGCCCTGGTGCCTGAATTTACCCGTGTCCGTCTCAAGGCACCGCTGCATCTGGCCTTTTCCTTTGATGAAGAAATAGGTTGTCTGGGTGCACCCCTTATGCTGCAGGAACTGGCGCATAAGGGAATTAAACCGGCGGGCTGTATTGTGGGTGAACCTACCAGTATGCGGCCGGTAGTGGCGCATAAGGGCATTAGCGCTTACAAATGCATCGTGCACGGTTGTGCCGCACACTCCTCATTAACCCCATTGGGTACAAATGCGATTGAATATGCGGCGCGTATTATTTGCATGTTCCGTGATTTAACCGATGAAATAAAACAAAAAGGGCCGTTTGATAAGTATTTTGATGTGCCTTTTACAACCGGACAAACCAGTACCATACAGGGAGGCAATGCCATCAATACAGTGCCTGCGCATTGTGAGTTCCTTTTTGAATACCGTACTTTGCCAGCGCAGTCACCTACTGAAATTCTGGAACGTATAGAGGCTTATATTCATGAAGTGCTGGTGCCGCAAATGAAAAAAGAAAATCCCGATGCCGGTATTGAGCTGATTAAGCTGGCCAGCGCCCCAGGTATGGAAACGGCAGAAAAAGAAGCCATCATGCAATTGGTGCGTGGCCTGACTAAAGACACGGAAATAGCCAAAGTTGCTTATGCCACTGAAGGTGGCTTATTCCAGCAAGCAGATATTCCAGCGGTCATTTGCGGGCCGGGTAGTATAGAGCAGGCCCATAAGGCCAATGAATACATAGATTTGGAACAACTGGCCCAGTGCGAGTATTTTTTAAGAAGTGTTTGTGCCAGCCAGCAAATTGAATGAGCTTGTCGGCCCCTAGTTGGGTACCTGTTTTGAATGGGTAATAAATAATAGCCAATTAAAACGCAGCCAAGATATGGCTGCGTTTTAATTAACATGTCGTATCGATCAATTTGAAGATTGTAGCGCCCGAAGGATTTTTTGTCCGGCCCGGCCATCGGCTTTCAGGCCCAGTCTGGTTTGTTCGGTTTTGATTGCCTCGCGGGTTTTGCTGCCAATCAAACCATCCGCCTCACCAATGTCATAGCCTTTTTGAAGCAATATTTCTTGCAAGGTAATTCGTTGGGCGCGTGAAAGTCCCAGGTCGTCGGTAGGCCAGGCGTTCTTGAAGGTGCCTTCACCTTTCAGGCGGTCGGACAGATGGGCAATCGCAAGCGCATAGCTTTCAGCGGCGTTATAGCTGTATATCACGTCAAAATTCTTGAACACCAGGAAAGCGGGGCCATTGGCCCCCGCAGGCGTAAGCAGGCCGGCTTGCATGGAAGCGGGGGCCAGGTTAGTTAGGGGTTGGCCATTGATGGCGGTAAGGCCTTTGTTGATCCAGGTTTGCAGGGGACGTTTCTTTTTACGGCCCTCACCGGCAATCGAAAGATTATCGGGCAGCTTTACTTCAAAGCCCCAGGGCTGACCGCTGCGCCAACCATTTTTGGCCAGGTAGTTGGCGGTAGAGGCCAGCGCATCCTCGGTGTTGTCCATCAGGTCTCGTTGTCCATCACCATCAAAATCAACGGCAAGCCGCTCAAAGGTGGTGGGCATGAACTGGGTATGGCCAAAAGCACCTGCCCATGAGCCAACCAGACGCTCGGGCGTAATGTCGCCTGATTGCAGGATCCTGAGGGCAGCGAAGAATTCTTTCTGGAAAAAAGCCTGTCGGCGTCCATAGCAGCTTAAGGTTCCCAAAGCCTGTGTCAGCGGGTATTTGCCGAAAGTTTGGCCAAAGTTGCTTTCCACTCCCCAAACGGCAACAACCGTTGCAGGGTCAACGCCATATATTTCCTGAATGCGGGCCAGGGTGTTTTTGTGAAGACTCAGGTTTTGCAGACCCTCCTGAATGCGCTGTTCATCAACAAGCGCAGCCAGGTAATCCCAGATGGGTTGTTTGAATTCCGGCTGATAATCGAGCTTTTCCAGAATGCTCATGTCAGGCACAATATGGTCAGTGAATTGCCTGAAAGAGGTGCCGGAAATACCGGCTTTTTGTGCTTCAGGCTGTAGTCTGTCCAGGCAGGCGGCAAAGTCGGTGTTTTGTGCCTGCACAGGAAGACTGGTGCAAAAAAATAGGGGGATTAATGAAAGTAAGCCGCCAAAGCGTGAAATTACCGGTTTTTCCTGAAAATAACGAGCCATGAATATCTCTCTTGTTTGCCCTGAGTTCAATGGATTGTAGCAGTATGAAGCATTTGCATTTGTCCTGTGCTTTTTTTCCTGTAACTTTTCATGAATATCCTGCTAATATCAGTCTTGTGTTTCTCCCTTCAATTTCAGGTGGGCTGCGGTAAAACGGGTAAAATTGCAGTTCAGAAAAAGTAGTACAAGACAAATAAAATAAACTTTTTCAGGAATTCAGTGTCATTTATCTTGTGATAAGTCACGAAGGCCAAATATACAAGGTTGTAGCGCATGAAAGGGTAAGCGTTTTTTATGTCCAGGCATGAATTTGCTTATAAAACCGACTGTTAATATATATAAACCAAGCAGTAAGGTATTGCCTGGTTTTACTGAAAAGAGATTGTGTCGCATGAAGTTTAAAGTGTTAGTAGCTGCGTTGGCATTCATTGCCACCTCCGGGTGTGTATATGCCGACTCCGAAACCATCAGCAAGGTTGACCAATTGGGCCAGGCCCAGGTCACCCAGCCTGTGTTGGCCCTGCAATCGGCAGAATCGGCAACCGGAAAAACCGAATTGGCCACTTCAGGTAGCCTGAAAAAGCCCCAGAAACAAGCGCTTTCCCCGGATATCGAGCATGCCAAGGCGGCCATTATTGTTTCAAACATCCTGACCCGTTTCGAATATGATAAAAAACCGTTGGACACTGCAATGTCCCATGCGATTTTTGATGAATATCTGAAAATGCTCGATCCTTCAAAAATGTTTTTCCTGCAGTCGGATATCGAGAAGTTTTCTGCTGTGAAAGATCAAATGAATGACATGCTGCTAAGTGGTCGCCTGGAAATCCCGTTTGATATTTTTGAAATTTACCGGGATCGTGTTGAGCAGCGTTTTGATCATGTCCTGTCTACCCTGAAAGATGATTTCGATTTTTCAGTTGACGAGTCTTTTGAGCTTGATCGCAAGAAAAGCAAATGGGTTGAAACCAATGAGGAAATCAACGATTTGTGGCGCAAGCGGGTCAAAAACGATTATTTAAGATTGAAACTGGCAGGTAGTACTGATCAAAAAATCAAGGAAACCTTAAGCAAGCGCTATATCAATAATCGCAACCAGATTTTGCGCATGAGCAGCGAAGATGTGAGCGAAATGTTTATTAATGCGTATGCCAGCAGCACAGACCCTCACACCAATTATTACAGCCCCACTTCAGCCAAGAATTTTGATGTGCAAATAAGCCTGTCTGTCGAGGGGATTGGTGCCGTATTGCAAAAACGTGATGAATATGGCCAAATCCGTGAGGTGGTGCCAGGTGGGCCTGCAGCCAAATCTGGGCAGATTCAGCCGGGTGACCGGATTGTAGCCGTAGGTCAGGGGGCAAAGGGTCCCATGGAAGACGTGGTTGACTGGCGTCTTGATGATATTGTCAATAAGATTCGTGGCAAACGCGGCAGTACGGTCAGGATTGAAATCATCCCTGCCGAGGGTGGGATTGACGGAAAGCAGAAAGTGGTCACCTTGGTACGTCAAAAGGTAACGCTTGAAGACCAGGCTGCCAAATACAAAATACTTGATGTGGAAAATGACGGGCAGGCCAGGAAAGTGGCTGTTATTACCATTCCCAGCTTTTATGAAGATTTTGATGCCCGTGCCCGCGGTGAGGAAAATTTTAAAAGTGTGACACGGGATGTTCGTGCCATTCTGGAAGAGCTGAACAAGGCCAATGTTGATGGCATCGTTCTGGATATGCGCAATAATGGCGGCGGTTCCCTGACCGAAGCGGCAAACCTGAGTGGCTTGTTTATTGGTGGCCCAAGTCCAATTGTGCAAGTTCGCACCGCAGAAGGTTCGGTATCCAATGTACGTAGCATGAAAACAGACATGGTGTGGGATAAACCTTTGGCCGTGCTGGTTAACCGTATTTCTGCTTCAGCATCCGAGATTTTTGCAGGTGCCATGCAGGATTACGGCCGTGGCGTGGTGCTGGGTGATCCCACCTGGGGTAAAGGGTCGGTGCAAACCATTCGTGGCCTGAACGAATTTTTGCGCCGCCCTCAGGATGAAGAGCTGGGCTCCCTGAAATGGACTATCCAGAAGTTTTTTCGTGTCAACGGAAGCTCAACGCAGGTCAAGGGTATTGTGCCCGATATCATCTTCCCAACGGTGTTTGATGCCAAGGAAATGGGTGAGTCAAGTTACGAAAATGCCATGCCCTGGACCGAGATTGACCCCGCTTCGTACAAACCTGTTGGTGATTTGAAGCCAACCATTGTTAATTTGGCCCGTTTGCACAAAGATCGTGTAAATGAATCAGGAAGTTGGAAGTTAATGCAGGATGAATTGGACTACGCACGCAAGCTGTCAGACCAGAAAGTCATTTCCCTGAATTATCAAACCCGTCTTGAAGAGCGTGAAAACATGGAAACCCAACGCAAGGATTTTGAGGCCAGGCGCAAGGAGCTGGGCGAATCCGATGTGGGCGGGTTCCGACTTGATGATGGCTTGCAGGCCGGAGAGGGTAACCTTAAAGAAGAGCTGGCCAATGAGAAAAAGCGTAAGGATAATATTGATATCGCTGCAAAAGAGGCCGCCAATATTGTGGCGGATATGGTTAACATGAAGTAAACCATAAGCAAGAAGTAAACCTTAAGCAATAAGGTTTACTTCTTGCAGGATGATAATAATTGAGACATGGCATTTCAATACGATCTGTAGTCTTGTTTTTGCTCCTGCTATTGGGGCTTTCGGGCGCATGGGCTGATAATGGTCCTGCTGAAACGTCCCGTCCCGCATTAACGGTTTCTGTGCAGCAGGTTAATTTTGTTGAAATGGAAAGAACCCTGTCTGCCACGGGTAATATTCGGCCATGGCAGGATGCCAGTGTAAGCGTGCAAACCACCGGGTTGCGCCTGAAAGAGGTTTTTGCCGATGTGGGTGATGTCGTCCAGGCCGGGCAACTTCTGGCAAAGTTTGATGACACTATCATCAGGACGGAAATTGACCAAACCAGGGCCGCTATCATCCAGGCTCAGGCCAGTCTTGAACAAGCTACTCAAAATGCCAGGCGTATCCGCCGTATCATGGGTAGTGGTGCAGTCAGTCAACAAGAAGCAGATCAGGTCCTGGCTACTGAAAAAATCAATCAGGCACAACTGTCCTCGGCCCAGGCCGCATTGGTAGGGCAAACACAGCGTTTGGCCCATACCCGGTTACTGGCCCCCTATGACGGGGTTGTTTCGGCGAAGTCTGCAGTATTGGGGGCCGTCTATAATCCTGGCCAAGAGCTTTTTCATCTTATTGTCCAGAATAAACTGCAGTGGGAAGCATCGGTCTCCAGCCGCCATTTGAGCGCGCTTGAACCGGGAACGAAGGTGCTTATGCATGTCAGGGAGGATGTTTTTGCTGAGGGCACCGTAAGGCAACAGTCGCCAGCCCTGAATGAACAAACCCGGCAGGCCATCGTATATGTGGATATTGTTCCTGGTGCCCAGGTCAAGGCGGGCATGTTTATCAAGGGGGATTTTAAGCTGGGCACCAGTAAAGTCATTGCCTTGCCGCGTCAGGCCCTGGTGTTGCGGGATGGTTTTTATTATGTGTTTGTACTTGAAAACAACAATAGGGTTTCGTTGCGGAAAATAGAAATCGGGCAGTCCTTGCCCGATGGAGTGGAAGTGCTTGCCGGGTTGGTTTCAGGTGAAACCATTGTGGTCAAAGGGGCACGCTTTCTTGAAGATGGCGATATGGTTCGTGTGGCTGAAACGGCATCAGAAACAGCGTCCGGGGCGGCCTCTGTCAGGGCTGGGCGGTAAATGCCATGAACGTGTCAGCCTGGTCAATCAGGAATCCTTTGCCGGCCTGCATGATTTTTGTGTTGTTGACTCTGATGGGCTTGTTTTCATTCCACCAGATGAAAATCCAGAATTTTCCCGATATTGATTTGCCCACGGTTGTAGTGACTACGGTGCTTGAGGGGGCAACGCCTTCGCAACTTGAAAATGATGTTGCCCGCAAGATGGAAGATAAGCTGGCAACCGTGCAGGGCATCAAACATATTTTCAGCACATTGCAAGATGGTGTGGCAACCGTCACGGCACAGTTTAATCTTGAAAAACCTACCCAGGAAGCCGTAGATGATGTGCGCAGTGCCATTTCAGGTATCAGGAATGATTTGCCAGCCGATATTCATGAGCCTGTGGTTACAAAACTGGAGATGGCTGCTCAACCCATTTTGGCCTTTACGGTTCATTCCAGCAGGATGGACCAGACCGATCTTTCCTGGTTCGTGGATAATGAAGTCTCCAAGGCGTTGCTGGCGGTGCCCGGTGTGGGGGTGGTTAACCGGGTTGGTGGAGTCGAGCGCCAGATCAACATAGAGCTTGATCCGGTTTTGATGCAAGGTTTAAATGCCACGGCAGCCGAAATCTCCAGAAAGCTCAGGGATATTCAAAAGGAGCTGTCAGGCGGAAAAACCGAATTGGGCCAGCAGAATCAGCCCATTCGAACCCTGGGGGCGGTAAGAACAGCTGCTGAACTGGGTAATATTCAAATTCCCTTAAACAATGGCCAGGTAATTACCTTGTCTGATGTGGCCACTATTACCGATGCTTATGCTGATCCGGAAACGGCCGCTTTCATGGATGGCAAGCCGGTGATTGCCTTTGAGGTGTCACGCAGCAGGGGAGCGGGTGAAATTGAAGTGGGCAAGGGAGTTCTTGACGCGTTGACAACGCTACAGGGCAGACATTCCGATATTGAATTTGCCAAGGCTTTTGACATGGTTTCACCCGTGCAGGGTGAATACAACGGCTCTATGCATATGCTGTATGAAGGGGCTTTGCTGGCCGTTGTGGCGGTGTGGATCTTCCTTAGAAATGTCCGGGCAACCTTGATTTCAGCGGTTGCCTTGCCCATGTCAATCATTCCTGCTTTTATCGGCATGTATTTTCTGGGGTTTACCGTTAATGTGGTAACACTGCTGGCCCTTTCACTAGTGGTAGGTATTCTGGTTGATGATGCGATTGTTGAAGTGGAAAATATCGTGCGCCACCTCAGAATGGGCAAAACACCTTACCAGGCTGCGATGGAAGCGGCTGATGAAATTGGGCTGGCCGTGGTGGCAACCACATTTTCACTGATTGCCGTTTTCTTGCCGACGGCTTTCATGAGTGGCATCGCCGGCAAGTTTTTCAAGCAATTTGGCTGGACGGCTTCTTTGGCCGTTTTTGCTTCCCTGGTGGTGGCACGCATGCTGACACCCATGATGTGTGCCTATATCCTGAAACCGGCCGTCCGGCAGGAGAAGGATGCTGCCTGGATGCGGGTATATCTGTCGCTGGTTAAAAAGTGCCTGCATCATCGCTGGATAACCGTGATGTTGTCGGGTTTGTTTTTTATGGGCTCATTAATGATTGTGCCTTTGTTGCCCACTGGTTTCATGCCGGCCGATGATACTTCCCAGACTCAGGTTTATCTTGAGTTGCCGCCAGGCTCCCAAATTGAAGAAACCACAGAGGCCGCCAATCACGCGCTTGCCCTGTTGGCTAGCAATCCGTACATAGAAGGCATTTATACTAGCATAGGCGGGGGTACGGCCGGGGGTGACATGTTTGCCATAGGGACCACGCAGGATGTTCGTAAAGCGACTTTAACCATCTTGTTGAAAGATAGGGGTGATAGACCCGTTAAACAGATGTTGGAAAATGAATTCCGGGATCTGTTGCTGCAAATACCTGGTGTGAGGATAAAGGTCGGTCTGGGCGGATCAGGAGAAAAATATGTTCTGGTCTTGTCCGGAGATAATGCCGATGTACTGCAGGAGGCGGCCCTGAATGTGGGGCGTGATTTACGAACTATTGGTGGATTGGGAAATATTTCATCCACCGCCAGTCTGGTACGCCCCGAAATTGAAATTCATCCTAAATATGATTTGGCTGCCGAATATGGGGTGAGCAGTGTGGCGATTGCCGATACCCTGAGAGTGGCGACCAGTGGGGATTATGAGGTGGCTTTGTCCAAGTTGAATGTTGATCAGCGTCAGGTGCCTATTGTGGTAACCCTGCAAAAATGGGTGCTTGAAGATATTGAATTTCTTAATGAACTGAAAGTGCCAGGATCACAGGGCCCGGTGCCTTTGAGTACCATTGCGGATATTCGCCTGGGGGCCGGCCCTGTCGTGGTCAATCGTTATGATAGAGCCAGAAATATTAATTTTGAAATTGAGCTTTCCGGCCAGGCACTGGGTAATGTAATCAAAAAAGTCATGCAGTTGCCTTCCATCCGGCAATTGCCGGCAGGTATTTCAATTGTCAGTATTGGTGATGCGGAAATAATGGGAGAGCTGTTCGAGAGCTTTTCTCTGGCGATCGCAGTGGGGATTATTTGCATCTATATTGTCCTGGTGCTATTGTTTAAGCAATTTTTGCATCCTTTCACCATATTGGCCGCCTTGCCCTTGTCGTTAGGTGGTGCTTTTCTTGGTTTGTTACTGGCAGACAAGAGTTTTTCCATGCCGTCCTTGATTGGCCTTATCATGCTAATGGGTATTGCCACCAAAAACTCAATTTTACTGGTTGAGTATGCAATTTTGGCGGAACGCGAAAAGCATATTTCACGTTATGAGGCATTGCTGGATGCCTGCCATAAAAGGGCGCGTCCCATTTTAATGACAACCTTGGCCATGGGCGCAGGCATGTTGCCGCTGGCTTTTGGGCTTAGCGAGGCCGATCCGGGTTTTCGTTCACCGATGGCGATTGCCGTGATTGGTGGTCTGATTACATCGACTTTTTTAAGCTTGTTGGTTATTCCGGTTGTATTTACCATTATTGATGATATTAGCCTTTTTATGCGGCGTCACTTCGGTGGCGTATTCAACAAACAGGAATAATACAAGTACCATGAAAATTTTATTGCTAGGGAAAAATGGCCAGCTTGGCTGGGAGTTGCAACGGGCACTGCAGCCTTTGGGAGAGTTGTTTGCCTTGTCCCGTCATAATGAGAATGGTCTGTGCGGTGATTTGTCTGATCTCCATGGACTGGCAAAAACCATTGAATATTTAAAGCCTGATGTCGTGATTAATGCGGCCGCCTATACGGCTGTTGACAAGGCCGAGTCAGATCGTGAACAGGCGCTTTTGATCAATGCCCGGGCTCCTGCAGTCATTGCCCAGGCCTTAAAGATGCATCAGGGTTTGCTTGTGCATTATTCCAGCGATTATGTTTTTGATGGCACCGGAGAGCAAGCCCGGGCAGAATTGGCGCCTTGCAATCCTGTTAATTATTATGGTTATACCAAACTGGAAGGCGAGCGTGAAATTATCAATTCAGGGTGCAGGCATTTGGTTTTTCGTACCAGCTGGGTGTATGGTACGCACGGCGGCAATTTTGCAAAAACAATGATTAAACTGGCCAGGGAAAAAGAAAAACTGGCCATTGTGAATGATCAGATTGGCGTGCCGACCGGGGCGGATTTGATTGCGGATGTCACGGCGCATGCTGTCAGGTCCTGTTTTAATGAGGAGCCTGGCCCAAGCCGTCACGCCTTGAATGGCATATACAATCTGGTGCCTAATGGTGAAACCTCATGGCTGGCCTATGCCAACCTGGTCTTCGGGCAATTACGTGCCAAGGGGATACCATTGGCACTCAGGGAGGTGGCTGCGGTTTCCAGTGCCCAATATCCCACGCCAGCCAGGCGCCCCTTGAATTCAAGATTGAATAATAAAAAAATTCAAGAAGTATTCAATTTGCATATGCCCGGCTGGGAGCCTGGTGTTTGCCGTCTGGTTGATGAGTTGTTGGCTTAATAGGCGTTGGGGTTACTGACCAGGTCCAGGTCATAGAAAATATGGCTGGCATCAATAAATTTATACAGGCAATGCCCAAGATCTACGTAACCGTCTTCTTTAAAACGTTGCAGCATGAATGTCAGCATGTTTTTCAGGCTTTCCAGAAGTGAGGTGATCTGGCTAGGTTCAAAACTCCATAAGCGGGTATTGAATTGCAGGAATATATTCCCGGTTTGCCCTGACGGGTAGGATGAAGGATAGGAGTTGGGCAAAATGAATTTGTTTTGGGTTTCAGGCCTGTTAGCGGCAAGCGTATGAACCGACGGATCAAAAATTTTGCCTGGTCTGATGAAAAACAAGCGTTTAACTTTATTGAAAATCTGATGTTGTTGTGCAACTTCCAGAAACCAGATCAAGCTGGTTAGTTCAGTAAGGTTGAACGATTTTGTTCGTTCAGGGTACTGTTCGATAATTTTTTGGATGATTTCGTTATTGTTGTATTCCATCAGAATGTCGATCTGTTTTAATAAACCGGTTTTCTGTGTGTCATTCAAGGCAGTGGTGCCATGTTCAATGACCGATATCAATGAGCCCTTGGCAGATTCGTTAATGCTGCAGACCGTGGCCAGAAGCTGTTCATAGGCGCTTGTGTCGGCATTGTCGGTAGGGGCGGCTGTTTCCATTGTGTTGGCAATGGATGTATTGGCACGGTCATTGATCGCACTGGGAATAATAAAAGCAAAGGTCATGATGTTGCTAACTGGCTAGAAATTATTGTAAAACGTTCCATTCTACACGCTTGTGTGGTACGGTGAGCCGGTTTTATTGTTTCAGGGCGTGCAAGCGGTGTGGCAAGAGTAACGATACAATAGGACTTTATCAATTAAGCGGGTTAAAGATATTATGTTAACAATTCAGCCTTCAGAAGAAACGGTTATTCTGGAAAAAACAAAGAAATGGGTAGAGAAAGCAGTGATCGGCTTGAACCTGTGTCCTTTTGCCAAAAGTGTTTATGTAAAGAATCAGGTGCGTTTTGTTGTGACAGGTGCTGAAACGGTTAAAGAGCTGCACCAGGTATTGGCCGAAGAGTGTGAGAATCTGATCGAGACTGATCCCGAAGTGCTGGATACCTGTTTGTTGGTGGTGCCGCATGTGTTTGAGGATTTTTATGATTTTAATGATTTTCTGGATATTGCCGAGCTGACACTTGAAGAGCTTGAGTTGGTGGGTGAGTTGCAGATAGCGAGTTTTCATCCCGACTATCAGTTTGCCGATACCGAGCCCGATGACATCAGCAACTATACCAACCGTTCACCGTACCCCATCTTGCACTTGATCAGAGAGTCCAGCCTGGACAAGGCTACACAGCAATATCCTGATGCTAGTGCCATTTTTGACAGCAATATAGAAAAAATCACGCAGTTGGGGCTTGATGGCTGGAAAAAACTGTTGGAAGACTAAAAAAACTTTGTAATGCATTGAAATGAAAGTGCTTCTTTGAGTGTGGATTTATTTTGTTTTTGTGTTATCATTCTACTCAAGCTGTATATCTAGTTAACTGAAGGTTTTCTGGACGCGGGTTCGAGTCCCGCCGTCTCCACCAAGAAGATATTCGTAGTAAATTGAGTATCTTGTTGATGGGGACGCCAAGGTTTCGACAGGGAAAGATAGGAAGACTGGCAGCCGGTAGGCGATGACCGTAAATCAAGCAAAACTCTTAAATGCAAATGACGAAAGTTACGCATTAGCCGCCTAATTTAGGCCGCTAGGAGCCTGATCCACTTGGCAACAGAACGGATTGAAAGGGAGCTTCGGCTCCCTTTTCTTGCGCTCTTTATATGTGTGATTCATAGAGCTCGTTTCAATCTAGCGATCTCTAAATTCATTTTATAATTTGCGTTTTAAATGCGTTCATTTGATGGATCGTATTGTTTCTGAACCTCATCTAAGAACGGAGTTTCTTCGCTCAATTCAAAATACTTTTCCATGGGGGTTTTGCCTTTCAAGGCAGAATGTGGTCTCACCCAGTTATAGAAGTGTTGCCATTCGGCTAGTTGATCCTGAAGGTCTTCAGAATTTATGTCTACTGTCGCGTAGAACTCGGATTTATCTGTTTTTTGAGAACGCTCAACTTTCCCATTTAGATGGGGTGAGCCTGGCTTATTAGGCCTAAACTTGATTCCATATTCCATCATTTTTTCTGTGCTTTTTCAGCAAAAAATTCACGGCCACGGTCAGTCTGTATTCGTTGTACAGGAAAAGCATTTCTTCAATCACGCAATCTAAAAAATCAAGAGTATTTGTTGCAGTTAGACCTTTATAAACTCTCAAAACACGGTATCTGGTGCAATCATCAATAGAGGTGTACTGATAAAGTCCCGGGGCTAATTTACAGGTATCCTTTTGGACTCTGTCACCTGGAAGTGGCCGTTCATATCGAATGAAATCTGCGTTATGACGAAATTTTTTTATTGGTTTAACTTTATGGGTAGATAACACTTTATGGATTGTTGCAAGACAAACTGCATGAAGCCTGACTAATTCCGTCTGTAATCGTCGAGCTCCAAGGTTTCTATCCGAGGCATTTTTAATATTAGGCACTCTATAGTTCATCGTTGAATTTGGCATTGGGGGATGTCAAAGGACGTTTACTGTGGCTATTTAAGCCATTAATCCCTTCCTCAGAATACCGTCTCCACCATTTGCGTAAGGTTGGCCTAGAAATCCCACATCTTCTGCAAACAAAGCCCGCATCATTTGTCTCTACAAATAATTTAACCCATACGAGACGTTGTTGAATTTCTCTGTTCATAAGGATCAATTATATTGAAATGATGTCTATGAATCACACACATAAAGTAAACGGTGGGGAGGTCTTGCTATCCGTCAGTGAGTCACACCGTTCTCGCTTTCAAGGGTTGCACACTACGTGCTTGTGGCCGGGCGGCCATTGTCAGAAGAAATACTCGCAACGGCTAGGTATGTTGCCGATGAGCTTCTTGCCGATAGAATTGCTTGCGACAATCCTGTAAAGGTTAAGCAATTTTTAATTGGTAAGCTGGCAGGCATGGAGCACGAAGTGGCAGTTTTTATTTTCCTGGACAGCCAATATCGACTGATCGACTATCAAGAGTTATTTCACGGCACGATTAATCAGTCATCAGTCTATCCACGAGAAGTAGCCAAAGTGGCCTTACGTTTGAATGCGGCGGCAGTTATCATGGCACATAATCATCCTAGTGGAAATCCAACAGAAAGCACAGCGGATCGAGCACTAACGGAGCATCTGGTGAAAAGTCTCCAGTTGCTGGATATACGACTTTTAGATCATCTGATTGTTGCCGGTTCACGAGCTATATCATTTGCAGAAAAAGGTTTCTTATAATTAATAACAGGGCCTCCTGAAGGATAGGCTTATATTGATATTTTTTGTTACATTGATTATGCTTTAATGTAAATGTTAAATTTAGGTTAAAGCAATTGTGAAAATAGCGATTTTCATCGCTTTATTCAGCAGGTCGGCATTTACAGCCAAACTGGGCGCTTGGTAAGAAGCGTTTGGAATAAATAACAAAGAGAAAGCATGGATCAGCAACAAGTACGAATTTTCACATCTGCCGATGGCCAAGCACAGTTGGAAGTAGCGCTGGAGCAAGAGAGCGTGTGGTTGAGCCAGGCCCAGATGGGCCAGCTCTTTAAAACCACCCCAGAAAACGTGCTTATGCACCTTCAGAATATTTTCAAAGATGCCGAACTTGTCGAGTCGGGAACTACTAAGGAATTCTTAGTAGTTCGTCAAGAAGGTAAACGTCAGGTTCGGCGTCGTATCAAGCACTACAATTTGGATGCGATTATTTCTGTAGGGTATAGGGTTAGTTCAAAGCGCGCTACTCAATTCCGCCAGTGGGCAACGCAGGTCTTGAAAGACCACCTGGTTACCGGCTACACCCTCAACCAGCGGCGCTTGGCAGAGCGCGGCATTGAGCTCGAGCAGGCAGTGAATCTACTAAGTCGCACGTTGAGTAACCAAGGTCTGGTTACTCAGGAAGGTGAGGCAGTAGCGCGAGTGATTAGCGACTATGCACGTTCCTGGAGCCTACTTCAGGGCTATGACGAACAGCAGCTTGAAGAAATCGCCCTAAGACAACTGGATATGCGTCCATTACTACTGGACGAGGCGCTAACCGCTATCGGTGAGCTAAAGCAGACGTTAATTGGCAAGGGCGAAGCTACCGAACTTTTCGGGCAGTTGCGAGGAGAGGGCCTGGCTTCGGCCCTGGCAACTATTGAGCAGGGGTTCGGCGATGAGCTTTTCTATCCTAACATAGCCAGTCGTGCCGCCCACTTGCTGTATTTCGTGATTAAAAACCACCCTCTGGCAGACGGGAACAAACGATGCGGTTCTTTTCTTTTTTTGTGGTATTTGCGCCGAAATGCCGACTTACTAGCACTTCCCGTTGAGCAACTCATTAATGACAACACCCTAGTGGCATTAGCCCTGTTGGTAGCAGAAAGCTTGCCGGATCAGAAAAACCTGATGATTCGACTAATTGAACACTTTATCGTGCTCAAGGAACCTGTGACGTAGAAAGACTAAAAATGAACGAAAATCAGTCACAATAATAATACTTTAAGTGATTTTCTGATACAGGATTGGAGTAATGATCCAGTAAGTGGCCGTAAACGGCCATTAGGTGCTCACCGCACGGCTAGTATTAATTGAATCGGCCAGGCTTTCATAGACAGTTTGTTTTGCCTCAGAAAAGTATTATCGTTCGTAGTTCACCGGCGAAAGATTCGCTGCATGCCTATGTCGATGGATGGGATTGTAAAAAATTTCAATGTACTCAAAGATATCTTGTATTGCCAGTTCTCGGGTTTTATAGATCTTTCGTTTAATACGTTCACGATTCAGTAGCTGAAAAAAACTTTCGGTGACGGCTATAGCGTTTGCCTAAAGCACGCAAATCGTGGTGTACTTTGCGATAACCATACACTCGACCACTCTCAATCCACGATGATTCCATCAGGTTCAACAGTCGCTGATCCTCATAATGGTGTGCACTGTGGTTATTGCGCTTACATGCGTAATAGCCACTTGGGTGAACGTTGAGAACCTGGCAGAGTCTGCACACTTGGCAACAGAACGGATTGAAAGGGAGCTTCGGCTCCCTTTTTATTTTCCGGACACGATTTTTTCTTGCTTTTATTGGTACCCTTTGAGAGGGGGTGTTCAGCTAAACGGATAAAATATCGGGGAAAAGTTCCCCGATACTTGTTAGATTACCTTAATTCGTACAAATACAATTCAATGCGGCGGTTTACGGCTCTGCCGTAGGTGGTGTCATTGCTCATGAGCGGGTCGATGGCGCCTCTGCCTTCTATGTCAATCCGGACGCTTTTTACCCCTTTTTTGATTAAATAATGGGCAACCGCAGAGGCTCTTTGCACAGACAAGGCTTGATTGTTAATTTCGTCTCCCTGCGAATCGGTATGTCCGACAACCTTGATACGCAGGTTTTGGGATTGCTTAAGTTCTGTAACAATTTTATCCAGAATAGGGAACATTTTCCGGTTGATGTTGGTTTTTCCAGACCGAAATGAGCTGTTCGCCGGCAAAATAACCCTAAGGCTGCCATCGTGCACGCGGTTCACTTCAACACCCAATGATTCTCTGTCCGATTCTTCAATGGATTTGGCAATTTTATCCCAGTTGCTGGGGGATAATGCCGTGCGACCGAAGAAGCTGGATGCGGGTTTTCCGTCAGGGCTCAAGTTCAGGCTGCCGGGGCCGGGGTTCAAGACACAGCCGGAAAGCAGTGTGGAAGATGCCAGTAATAATTTCAAGGATGTAAAATGCCTGGAATTAATCATTTTCAACCCCATTTTTTTTGAATCAGGTGAGCAATGGCATCCCATAGCTCATTGACTTCGTTTACGGTCATGTCGGCCTGCCACTCATGTATCTTGTCTTTATTGTTGCAGTATCCGTAGGAAACAGCAATAGTGGCCATATTGGCTGCTCTGCCGGCGATGATGTCCCGTTCGTCATCGCCCACATAAATGCAATGTTCGGGCAGGCTGTTGGCAAGCCGGGCGGCATGGAGCAAAGGGGCAGGATGCGGTTTGGTATAAGGCGTAGTGTCTCCGCATACATTGGCAGCGCTACGGGCAGTTAGCTGGAAATGATCAAACATGGGGAAAGAGAGGTCTTCCGCCTTGTTGGTGACAATGCCCCAGCCCATATTATTCTGGTCAATTTTGTCCAGAAGCTCATCAATTCCGTTAAACAGTCGACTGTTGCTCGTCATGCAGTTTTTATAGTCTTGTAAAAATTGCTGGCGAACTGTCTCGTATTCGATGTGGTCGGGCCGCAGGTTCAGGGCTGCCCCAAGCAGTCCTCTGGCGCCTTGTGATGCGTAGGGCCTTAAGGCGGCGTATTCAAGTGCAGGCAGACCTCTGCGGATGCGTTGTAAATTGGCTGCATGTGCAAGATCTGGAGCGCTATCAACCAGCGTACCATCAAAATCAAAGAAGACTATTCTTCGCATTTACGAGTCGCTATCAAATAATTAACTGAAGTATCACTGCTGAGTTTATATTTCTCGGTTAAAGGATTGTATTCAAGTCCTTTCATGCCGATTAAATCAAGCTTCGCACGACGTGCACAGGAAACCAGTTCACTGGGTTTGATGAAACTGCCATAATTATGTGTTCCTTTGGGAAGCAGGTTCATTATGTACTCAGCTCCTATAATGGCATACATGAAAGATTTCATGTTTCGGTTAAGTGTGGAGAAAAACACCCAGCCACCGGGTTTAACCAATTTTGCACAGGCATCAATGATGGATGCTGGGTCGGGTACATGTTCCAGCATTTCCATGCAGGTGACCACATCGTATTGTGCCGTGCGTTCCTGGGCGATTTGTTCAACCGCGATATTAAGGTATTCTACTTTTATACCCGATTCCAGTCCGTGCAACTTTGCAACAGTCAGTGACTTTTGGGCCAGATCTATGCCGGTAACTTTGGCACCGGCTGCTGCCATGCTTTCGGAAAGAATGCCTCCGCCACAGCCAACGTCGATAATAGTTTTGTCAGTCAGGGTGCCTGCCAGTGACTGAATCCATTCGAGCCTGAGTGGATTAATGGCATGCAAAGGTTTGAATTCACTGGTAGGGTCCCACCATTTGGAAGCCAGGGCGCTGAATTTTTCCAGTTCTGCTGGGTCTGCATTGATGGGTTCGGAAGTGATGGCGGGAGTATTCATAGGGCTTTGTTCTTGAAACCTGAAAATAATCGGTATGTAAGTAGTAAGGGTTCAAGTTTATCATAGGCCTGTAAAAACTGTCCTGAAGGCAGACAGTAAAAAGCCCCCATTTGGGGGCTTTTTACTGTAGGCAAAAAATAATTGCCTGCTAATTACTTGCGTGAACCTACGATTTCGATTTCTACGCGACGGTTTTTAGCGCGACCTTCACGGGTTGCGTTAGAAGCGATTGGGTCGCTTTCACCTTTACCGGAAGCGATGATCTGATCTGCAGGTACACCTTTGGAGATCAGGTAGTTTTTAACAGCAGCAGCACGGCGCTCTGACAGGCCTTGGTTGTACTGTGCAGTACCGATAGAGTCGGTATGACCAACGGCAATAACTGACTCAAGGTTCAGTTGAGTTGTTTGTTGAGCAACCTGGTCAAGGATGTTGCGGCCTTCAGGTTTCAGGGTTGATTTGTCAAAATCAAAGAATGTATCAGCGTTGAACGTTACTTTTTGAGCAACGATGTCGGGTGATTGTGGAGCACCGCAGCCTTGAGCTGCTGTTGCAGGTGTCCAGAAATTGTCACGCCAGCAATGTTCATTTGTGCCGTTCATCCAAACCAGACCGTATGGGTTTACCCAATTGTCGACAGTTTGCGCTGATGCTACGCCAGAAGTTGCGGCAGCAACCACGGCGAATGCTAATG
>Ga0265293_10005427_pt1 | contig 21269 bp, 18 predicted proteins | sample Munlanlewell138R_FD_192505 | JGI IMG/M metagenome (GOLD analysis project Ga0265293, IMG submission 192505) | Leachate microbial communities from a municipal landfill in Southern Ontario, Canada - Leachate well 138R | ecosystem: Engineered > Solid waste > Landfill > Unclassified | place: Canada... | reverse complement strand
ACGGCCTCATCATGGGGCTCGTCACAACGATCTTTTTTCAGAGCAGTTCAGCCACTACACTGCTTACGATGGGACTCGTCAGCGCCGGACTTGTCAGTTTTTACCATTCTCTCGGTATAATCCTCGGGGCCGACATAGGGACGACTCTTACAATACAGCTTGTTGTATGGAAGGTTACGCATATATCCCCAATCTTCCTCATTGGCGGGGCAGGCCTGTACTTCATCGGAAAAGACCGCCTGAAGATCGTCGGCGAGGCATTACTCTATTTCGGTACGATATTTTACGGATTGAGCCTTATAGGGCAGGCATCCGTCCCGCTGAAAGACAGCCCTGTCCTGACGTCCTATTTCCTCACGCCGCAGCGGCCGATTATGGGATTCTCGATAGGCCTTGTCTTTGCCGCGATCGTGTATGGTTCGGCTATCCCCATCAGCATGCTCGTTATGCTCGGGATGCAGGGCCTTATATCTATCGATAATGCTCTGCCCGTAGTTATCGGGGCGAACGTCGGCACAACCGCGACAGCGCTCACGGGGTCCATCGCCAGTGATATAAACGGGAAAAGGACCGCCCTCGCCCACCTCATCTTTAAGGTCTCCGGGGCCCTTGTATCGATGATATTCCTGACGCAGTTCATGGGGGTATTGAGGGTTGCGTCATCAAATACAGCACAGCAGGTAGCTTTCGGGCATTTCATCTTCAACTTTGCTATCGCGGCGATATCCATCTTCTTTCTCGGCCCTTTTTCAAGATTTGTCCTGAGGATACTTCCCGGCGACCATGAGGTCACCCCTATGTGGCCCGAATACCTCAACACGAAATACCTGGGAGAGCCCCGGCTGGCCCTCGTATGCGTCAGGAATGAACTCAAGCGGCAGATCGTCCTGGCGGAAAAAATGTGCCACACAGCCCTCGAGCAATACATCAAATTCAGGAACAGCAAACAACGAAATGTAATGTACATGGAACTGGTCATGGACAACCTCCAGTCCGAGATCACGAAATATCTATGGGGCATATCATGCGGGGCGCTCTCCGTGCCTCTTACAAAACAGCTTTTTGTATATTCATCCTTCGCCTACGACATTGAAAGGATGGGCGACAGGTCGGTCAACCTCGCTGAGCTTGCCGAACACAAATTCAAAAGAAAAGCCCATTTTACGGCGACGGCCAATGAAGAACTTCACAGCATAGGGATGCTTGTCCTCGAGAACCTCAATGACGCCATCAAACTGTTCGACAAAAAAGATATCGATGTCATTCGCATAATCATGGAGCGTGAGCGGAGGATCGACGTAAAGATAAAAAATGCGATAGAGGCCCATCTCGAACGCTTTTATAAAAAACTGTGTGTCGCCGAAGCCGGCCCCATATACGTCGACGTGCTCGTTAACCTGGAAAGGATATCGGATCATTGCAGGCTGATCGCCCAGCTTACAAACGAACTGGAACAGGATGTCTTCGATACGGCGGATGTGCAATCGATGGTCGATCGGTAAATGGTTCCCCTTCGATCCGCGTCAGCAGGCATTATTTTTTTGTTATATAATAAGGGGAAGGAGGAAGATCATGGCCGAAGCAAAAATCAAAATTGACGGGATGAGCTGCCAGCACTGTGTCCAGGCGGTAAAAAAGGCATTGTGCGCGGTCACGGGCGTAGATTCCACAGATGTCGAGATAGGAAGCGCCACTGTACGCTATGACGATACCAAGGCAACACGGAAGGACCTCGAAGCGGCTGTCGAAGAAGCCGGATTTTCGGTAAGATCTTAAAAAAACGGGACCACCTATGGACGGATTGATAAAAGCCATCAAGAATGCCCGGGAAACCGAAAAGAAGGTAGAATACTATTTTACCATGACGGCTGATGAAAAGCGTGAGCTGCTTGCGGACCTTGCGAAGGAAAAGAGTGAGGATATCGGGATCTTCCTGAACGCGGTCTACCCGGATGAACCCGACAAGAACATCCGCAAAGTGATCCGGAAGATGATCTTCCGCTTAAGATCATCGGGGATCAAGGTGGATGAACCCGGCGAGAAGGGCCAAAGCGTCCTGAGAAAGGTCGAGGAGGTGCGCGACAACAGGGGATATCTCACGAATTTCGATCATGCGCAGTCACGCATGGTGATGGCGGCATACGAAGTGAAGAAGAACATGTTCGTTTTTTTGAACGGGGAGATCCATTTCCGGGAGGGGCTCAGGGAGCTTATGTCGACGCCTCTTGACAGGAAGAACCTCGACGACCTGTTCCGGGCCTACCTGGAAAATACGGTCGAACCAGCATTCATGGTCGAAGTATCCCCGGTTTACGCGGCATTCATAGTCGAGGAAGGCTCCCGGATATCCGGGCGTTTCAGCGATGCGGTCGGCTCTCTGAGGTCATTTGCCGCGCACATCAAGGGCAAGGACCCCGTTGACCGGCCGGAACGTATATATTCCCTGCCGGTAAAGGACGATGTCTCTGTGGCTGGAATTCATGACACTTTAAGTCATCCCGTTTTTCAGCCATTTTCTCTTACCTGGGAAAGCATCGATGCTGATCGAAAGAATTTTTCCTCCCCGGGAGATTCCGTAATAGTCCTGCCCCAGCATATGATCGAAGAGAAAAGGATGGCCTTTGTGGACGCATTGATAAACAGCGATCATATCCGTTCGCAGGTCCCGAATATCAGGCGCATGCTGGAAGATTACGCGTACCTGCTCTTCAAAATGGGGGACCATGAGCGCTACCGTGGGATCATCGCGTTTCTACGCTCGGATGAACTGTTCAGGCAGGTAATGGCATTCTTCACCAGAAAGGCCGTTGAAACACCTCCGCCCCAGGACAAGAAGACAGCGCCGACAGACCTTATCGTTAATCCGTATGGCTAGATTCGTCCTGAAAGACCCATTTTACAAAAAGGCAAAAGAGGAAGGTTTCCGGGCCCGCAGTGTATACAAACTCAAAGATATCGATGCAAAGTATCACGTCATAAAAAAAGGAGATATCGTGATCGACCTCGGATGTTCGCCGGGGAGCTTTCTCCAGGTCCTGTCGGATATGGTCGGGGAATCAGGCAGCGTTATCGGTATCGACATCCTTCCCACTCCGGCCCTCCCCCGAAAAAATGTGAAGACCATTCAGGCCGATATCCGTGAGGTCGATATAGTGAAACTCCTGGGAGAATTCGGTCTCGCACGGGCGGATGCCATAACGTGCGATATAGCCCCCAACCTGTCAGGGATAAGGGAGGTCGATGACGCCCGGATCGAGGAACTGTTCCTTTCAGTCCTCAACGTCGTCACGGACGCCTTGAAACCAGGGGGCAACTTTATCATCAAATCCTTTTCCACGACGGTTCAGAAAAGTATTACCGCACAGCTTCAAAAAAAGTTCACCAAAGTCTCTCAATACAAACCCCCGGCCTCCAGGGCGGTGAGTTCGGAAATATTCTTTGTGTGTCTGGGGAAGAAATAAAAACAAGAACCAAAGCCCCTGGGTTCCGGCTCTTAAGGCCGGTATGACGGCACCGGGGGAATTGTGACACAGCCTCCGAGCCCGGGATGACGGTTCTGGGTAGATACGGGTCACGATTTTAACAGTTCCTTCAATTTCACATAGTCCGGTTTTCCTGTCCCGAGCTTCGGGATCTCCTTCATGTAAATGATCTCCCGCGGATGTGCGAGGTCTGACAGACCTTTTTGGCGCAGGGCGTCACGCACTTTCTTGAGATCTGCGTCCTTCGCGTTCGTAACGAGGACCAATTTCTCGCCTTTCCTCTCATCGGGCACCGCCATCACGGCCGTCTCTTTCGTGGGCCCGAACACCCCGGACAATGACTCTTCGACCGCCGTGAGGGATACCATCTCGCCGCTTATCTTCGAGAATCTCTTCAGCCTGCCGATGATGGTGACGAATCCGCTCTCATCGATATCGACGATGTCGCCGGTATCGTACCAGCCACCGTCCTCGATGTGAAACTTTCGGTTTGCCGCCTCGTTCTTGAGGTAACCCACCATCACGTTCCTGCCCTTCACGTAAAGGCGCCCCACGCTGCCTCCCTTAGCGTCTATCCCCGGCACCGGCTCGACCTTGCACTCGATGCCGGGAAGTATTTTACCGACGGTCCCATGCCTGTTCTCGAGTGCGCTGTTCATGCAGATTATAGGGGCGCATTCGGTTGCACCGTACCCGGACATCACGCGGATACCAAAAACCCTGGCATACCGTTCGAAAACGGTATCGCTCAAGGCCTCCGCACCGCAAAAGACATATCTCATGCTGTAAAAATCATACGGATGCGCCTTACGGGAATAACCGTTGAGGAATATGTTGGTGCCCATAAGCACCGTGCAGCCTTCCTCGTATGCGATTTCGGGAACGATCCTGTAATGGAGTGGGCTTATGTATAGAAACGAACGGCAGCCGGCGAGAAGGGGCAGGAAAACCCCGATCGTGAGGCCGAAGCTGTGAAACACCGGAAGGGCGTTGAGGAGGTAATCGTGAGCGGTTATATCGATCCGCGAGAGCGCCTGCCAGACGTTGGCGATTATGTTCTCATGCGACAGGCAAACGCCCTTGGGAATGCCCTCGGACCCCGATGTGAAAAGGATGACCGCGGGTTGACCGGATTCTTCCGGCCTTGCTTTGGCGAGTTTCCCCGGGAACATGCTGCAAAACAACCCGCGCAGTTTGTCGATGAAACCGATCCCCTCCCTCAAGTCTTCCAGGTAAACGAGCGTCTTGCCTTCGAATACGGCGGTGTTGATCTTTATACGTTCGATGAAAGCCCGGGATGCTATGACAAGCCTTACGTCGGCAAGGTCCAGCGCATGTTTGAGCGATGCCTCGCCACTCGAATAGTTCAGCATGACGGGAACCTTCCGGTAAGCCTGCAGTCCGAATATAACGAGCGCCGTCGCACACAGGTTGGGAAGAAGGATGCCGACATTCGTCTCGTTATAGAGCGCCAGTTTCCTTCCAAGGATGAGGGCGCCTAAAAGCGCCTTGCGGTGGTTCACCTGCGTTCCGGTTGCGTCTTTATACAGCACTGTGCCGCCCCTTTTACGGCAAAGCCTGACGAACTCGCTGCTCAAGGTAGAAGGCCGGTAATGGGCCTCATAAAACATTTCGCACAGCATCCGGTATATGACATACGATGCTTCTTTCTTTCTCTTGTGGAGCTGTATATGATCGAGGTCCATAGGCGGCCGGAGGGCGCCGATGGTTATCGTGACCGGAGCAAACAATTTCCTGCCCGGGTGCTTTTTCGCGAATATGGTGTTGTACGTGTTGCCAAGGTACAGGGGCAGTATGGACGCCCCGGTCTTGTATGCGACAAAACCCGCCCCGTCGTAGATCTTCATCAGGTTCCCGGTTCTCGTGATACGCCCTTCGGGGAAGATCAGGAGGGCTGTCCCGCGATTCACCTCTTCTATCACTCCTTTGAGCGAATAGGGGTTCAGCGTATCGATCTGCACGGTGTACCGGTTCTGCATGAAGGGCCTGAGGAATAATTCGCGGGCCCGGCCCCGGTTGACAAGGATCTTGAGATCGACGTCAAGATACGTCCAGAGAATTATCCCGTCGAGAAGGCTTGCATGATTCGACACAATAATGAGCTTATCAAAATCGCGCGGTATGTTTTCACGGCCCTGGACCTCAATTCTGTGGCAAAGGATAAAATAGAGCTTGAATATGATGCGAAGGCCTTCTTCGAAAAAAGCCCGTATAATGCTGCGCCGGGCCTTCATTGAGCGGTCCTCTTCGAAGTTAACACCCGTGCGACATTTCTTCTGACCATCTCGAGGACCTTATTCAGGTTTCTGAGGTCTTTTTTTGGTATTCCCGCCATAAGCGTCTGAACACCTTCGAAATAACCGGGTTCCAGGGAGTCCACCACCTCCTCCCCCCTATCCGTCATAGCGACCATATGCACCCGTCTGTCGCCCGGATGCGGCCGGCGTACGACAAGCCCTGTTTTTTCGAGCCTGTCTATTATTCCCGTCATATCGGCCTTGTTCACCACCAGACGCCGGCCAAGCGCGGATTGCGAGAGCGATCTTTCAGCGGCATACTTGAGCTGTATCAGGACGTTGAACTGCGCATCCGTCAGACCGCTCCCCTGGAAATACCTGAAAGACGCCCGGGAGATCATTGTACCCGTATAGATTATATTCAATAAGCTTTCATGCTCGACAGTCTGTATGGGTTTATCGAGCCCAAGCTCTTCAGCAAGACCCACGCCCGGCCTCCTGGTATTTAGTTTAGATATGAACTATTCAAATCTATACTACATTGGCGGGATTGTCAACGATTGATCGAGGCATAATTATCGCTGCTTTTCAAATTCTACAAAATTTCTTCGTCAAAAAAAATTCCCGTTCACCTGCTTTCTTACAGTGCGGGAAACTGGTATAATCAAGCGTTGAAGTCGTCTGCTTTTAGCGCGCGGGAGGTTATGCGGAATGTCCACAGATATATCTTTCAAAAGGGGAAGGCGAACACCGACCCTCTTCAAATTCCTTAAGGAGCGATACGCAAAAGAAGCTTTGGGTGAGCGGTACATCGTATTTAAATGGGAAGAGTGGGGGAAAAACCGGTCGTTGTCGATCCTCCGGGCCGTCAAAAACAGCCGCATAGTCGGCTGGGTGTTTTATGATGGAAAAACCAGCACCATAGAGGAAATATTGGTACATGCCGGCTGGAAAGGCAAGGACCCCCGTGGAGCAATGATCGATACCCTTATCAACCGGGAAAGTCTTGTCGCGGCTTCCGTACTGAAAGGAGATGTTGACAAATATCAATTCCTCCTCGGTTATGGTTTCCGGCCGGCCTCATCTTCGAGGTCCGATGGGCACGATATCATAAAGATGGAATTGAGCACCGCGGTGCTTCTCAATAAAACACAGGCGAAAAAACCTTTCCGTTCGTATCGAAAAAGAGAACGCGTGGCCATAGAAAAGGTCCCCCCGACCCAAACATATGATGAAATAAAGCAAGGCGTACTGAACCTGATCGAAAAGCTCGGGGGCATCAGGCGGTTTGTAAAACCGGGACAGACTGTAGCCATAAAACCCAATATCGTCAGTGATCATGGACTCAAGGACGGGAAGATAACCGGCGGCATCGTTACGGACATACGCGTCATAAAAGCGATAACGGAGATATTGCTCGGCACCGCTTCCCACATCTACATTACCGAGGGGTCATCGATAAATCGCAGCGCGACCAGCGCAATGTTCGCCCATTATGGATACGGCGATATCGTGGGCCTTGACCCGCAGAGGATAACCCTGGTAGATCTCAATAACGACGGGCTCGTCGAGAAGCATGTGCCCGGCGCAAAACGGCTGACTTCGCGAAAGGTACCCGCTACCTCGAAATGGTGGATGTGATCATAAATGTCCCGGTGTTGAAGATCCATTTTGCCGCCATCGTATCCTTAAGCATCAAGAATCTCCAGGGTGCCATGCCACCTCTCGAAAAATACATGTCCCATTTTTTCGGGCTCTGGCAGAACCTCGTGAACATCCATCACCTTATCAAGCCAAAATTGATCATTATCGACGGCTTGACCGGGCTTGAAGATTTCGGGCCCGTTTCGGGTATCCCAAAAAAAACCGACATGTTGATAGGCGGGACAAACCCTGTTGCCGTCGATTCCGTAGCGATGCAGATCATGGGACTTGACCCGAAATCATCCCCTCCCGTATTCCTTGCCTGGATGCAGGGGTTAGGACCGCTCGAGTCGAACAAGATCGATATTGCAGGAGCATCCATAAAAGACGTAGCACAGCAATTTGTTCAGCCTGCTATCGATGTCAGCGGCAGCTCATCGCTGAAGATACATGCCGAAGAAGCATGCCCCGGCTGCAAAGGGTACCTCCATTTTGTCCTGTCCAAACTCCGTAAACCGGACCCGGCCAACCCGGGGCGGCTTATTATCGACAGGCCGCTTGACAGGCCGGTGAATGTTTTTCTCGGCCCGTCCAATGGACAGGGGATCAGGGCGGATGAAAGAAATATTTTCCTCGGCTTGTGCCAGCAGCATAACGCAGAGGCAGGGACCCATCTGCCGGGTTGCCCGCCCCATGCGGAGGTATTGACAACAGGCATTTTCAACCTGTTCCCCGATATCGAACGTCCCAAGTACGCGGACGAGACGGAAGAATCGAAATTGGGGAAGCTGCTCGAGGAAATACTGAAGAGCAGGTTCTAGACCCTGGGTTCCAAGTTCCGGGTTAGCGCTCGGCATGTACAGTGTATAGGTTCCGATCCTGCAGGACACTTTGAAGTAATAAAATAAGGTGGCGGTCAGTGCCCTTTTTTAATCTAGAACCCGGAACCGGTTTCAGGCCCCCCATCCCCCGGACACCTTTATCTCTGCCGCTGTTATGTAGGATGCGTCGTCTGATGCGAGGAAGGCGACCACCCGTGCTACTTCTTCCGGTTCCCCTATCCTTCCCAGAATGCTGTCTGCAATAATCGGGTCCCGGTATTTTTCCGGCATTTTCATGATAGGAGGGGTCCTGATCATGCCCGGCACGACCGCGTTTACCGTTACGCCGTCTTTTCCGCCCTCGCGCGCCAGGGTTTTCGTAAGGCCCAGCACCCCCGCCTTGGCCGCGGCGTATGCCACCTCACCCTTGGCCCCCATGAGCCCATAAATTGAACTGATATTTACTATGCGTCCCCATTTATTGACGCGCATGCGGGGCAGGAGAAGTTTTGATAGCAGGAATGGTACCCCAAGATGGATCGACAGGACCGCATTATAATCATTTTTATCGATCTTGGCCGTGATCCCCGGCCTGTCGAATCCCGCGTTATTGACGAGTATGTCTACCGACCTCTCAGCGAGGATCTCGTCGATCATCTTCACGAGAGGCTGCGTACGGGTAAGATCGATTATCCTGTGATCGACGTCGGCACCTGCCGTCTTTAATTGCCGGGCAACATGCGGAAGCGTTTTTCTGTTTTTATCAAGCAGGATGAGGCGTGCCCCGTGCCCGGCGAAAACTTCGGCGCACGCCTTTCCAATTCCCTGTCCCGCCCCTGTGATCAATGCAGTCCTGTTTTTCAAGCTCATGTCTCACCTTCGAAGGTCCCGGAACCCCTGCCTTATTTTGCGACATGATCGCTTTGAGACTTTGGCGTTCCATTTCTGTTTCGCTTTTCCTGTATAAGCGTGACTTATTTTTAATTAGAATTTTATGTTATGCAACGTTTTTTTACCGAAAGCGGCAAAAGGATTCTTTTTCGATTTAATGAAGCGTCAAATAATCACTTGATTTCTTTATCGCTTTCGTTTATCTCCTATAGGGAGATCGATCGGGAGTAAGAAATGTGACGACTCTGACAGTTAAAACAGTCAGCTTCTCGCTTCAACAAGGGGCATTGAAACACCATCTCTCCACGAAGGCCCCGTCCGGGCCAGAATGTTTATCCCGGCGTTCACGTCCCTGTCGAGAGACAACCCGCATTGAGGACAATCATGAAGCCTGACAGCAAGAAATTTCCTGACGGCCACGCCGCACCTGGAACACGCCTGCGACGTCCCGTTCGGAGATACTTTCTCGTGCCAGCGCCCGGCGCTTTCAACCTTGGCTCTGAGTACGTTGAGAAACATTCCCCATCCTGCATCCGATATGCTGCGCGCCAGGTGGCGGTTCTTGACCATATTTTTGATGTTCAAGCTTTCAACGGCAAACCCGTCATAACGTTCCACCAGAGAACGTGCGACCTTATGGACGGCTTTACGGTACTTCGGACACCATACGATGTGATAGTTGACATTATAGTTCCGCCGCGAAGACCCCTCTCCTTCAGGGGAGGGGATGAAAGGCAATCTTCCCTCTTGATATACGCGGCGTCATAGTGTATACATAACATATGCATGAACGGAAGACCCGCTATGCAGTACACAACATCAACTATCACATGGTATGGATGCCTAAATACAGAAGGAATGTCCTGACGGAAGATATGAAAGCGGAAATGCAAAAGCTCTTCGCGGTAACGGCGGCCCGGAACGACATGGAGATCCTCGCTGCGGAAGTGATGCCGGACCACATCCACCTCTTCGTGTCAGCCCCTCCCCGATTGAGCCCCTCGGACGTGGTGAACATGTTCAAGGGGGTATCCGCCAGGTGGCTCCGTGCACGGTTCCCGGAGCTCAAGGAACTCGGCGACGCCCTGTGGACGAGGACCTACTACGTGGGGACAGACGGAAGCGTCACCGAAGAGACCATACGGCGCTACATCGAGGAGCAGACGGCGAAGTCATGAAGAAGACCTTCCTCTACAGGGCAAAGATCTCCCGCCGGACAGAGGCGAACGCCCTTGCCTGGCCCAACACATGCCGGGGCCTCTACAACCTTGCCCTCGGGCAGCGCATCACCGCCTGGAAGAACTGCCGGAGGTCCGTCTCCGGGTGCGGCGGGAAGGTGGAAAAGTCCCTGTCTGTGAGGACACACAGGTGCCCTCACTGCGGCCTCACACTCGACAGGGACGAGAATGCTGCCATAAATATCAAAGCCCTCGGGCAGAGGGTTCAGGCGCTAACACTGGAGATATCCCGTGTTGCCTGAGAATCCTGTTTACTTCAGGGGGGTGGGAGTGTCAAAACGATTGATACTCATATACTAGAATATAATATATGTCTGCCAGACTGTTAAATAATTAAAAGGAGGATGGCGATTCCCCTGATGGTTAAAACCACCAGTCCCCTCGCCGGATAATCTGTGGAATTGTTTGTAGTAATGGACAAATCAATGCTTGGCCGTGGGGTCTTCGGCATCTTTTCAAGTATGGAAAAAGCCATGGAGTTTATAGGAAGCTTTCAATTTCACTGTCTGGTCCTGGCTTTTCCTCTTATAGGCGCCTATGACGAATCGGGAAAGATCTATGCGGCGCACACATATGATAATTTTTACGATACGCACGTTTTCGACGGGATATATTCCCAAAGCGAACTTGCCTACGAAGCCGTCGGACAAAAAGGGCTCATCATCGAATTCGTAATCGACCTGCCCGATGAAAAAAAGATAGTCATGTAAAAGCGTCGTGTCCCGTGACGATAATCATCCATGAGAACATACTGCCAGTGACCCATTACGGAATATAATGATGCTCACTTGCCCGCGATCGAAGAATATTGAATTCGTCGATCAGATACCGTATACTTACACAACCCATAAAGGGGAGTAGCGTCCATATTCGGCATCATCGTCAATACGTTGGGTAAGCAAACCGACCGGTATGCCGGTTACTCGAAAGTGTAACGCGCGAGACCTTTGCCAGAGCGACATGCCGTCATTAATTTCAGACAGGCATATCGCACCATCGGAAAAGGAGAGCATATGGACAAGATGCGATATCACCTCGAACAACTGGACAACCTGTACGGACAGCTCGGCACCCGGCCCGACGGCCTCACGACACAGGAGGCCGCTCAGAGACTCGATCAATTCGGTCCGAACGAACTAAAAGCGAAAAGAAAGAAAACGCCTTTCATGATGTTCCTTGATCAATTCAAGGATTTCATGATCCTCGTCCTTATCGCCGCCGCCATAGTGGCGGGCATAGTTGGTGAACTGACCGACACGCTCATCATTATAGCGATAGTCATCGCAAACGCGGTTATCGGCTTCATACAGGAGTACCGGGCCGAGAAGGCAATAGAAGCATTGAAGCAGATGGCGGCGCCAATGGTCAATGTCCTGCGCGATGGGCGTGGCGCGTCGATCGCCTCCCGCGAAGTGGTACCCGGCGATATAGTGCTTCTGGAAGCAGGCGCAATTATCCCCGCCGATATGCGCCTTATTGAAAGCGCCCAGCTGAAAATTGACGAAGCCGCGCTGACAGGAGAATCGGTGCCCGTAGAGAAGTCTACCGCCGTACTCTCAGACCCGGGGCTCCCCTTAGGGGACAGGGGCAATATGGCATATAAGGGGACTGTGGCCACGTACGGCAGGGGCTCAGGGCTTGTCGTGGACACGGGAATGGAAACTGAGCTCGGCAAAATAGCGTCCATGCTGCAAGATGAAAGCGAAGTAAGAACCCCTCTGCAGAAACGTCTTGCTGGATTTGGAAAGAACTTGGCGATCATCATTCTCATTATCTGTGCCATCGTATTTGCGATAGGGCTCGTACGCGGGGTAGCGCCGCTCCTTATGCTTTTAACTGCTATCTCTCTTGCCGTCGCGGCCATACCGGAGGCACTGCCCGCCGTGATCACGATATCGCTCGCCATCGGCGCAAAAAAAATGGTCACGAAGAACGCCCTGATCAGGAAACTTCCTGCCGTAGAGACCCTTGGCTCCGTAACATATATATGCTCCGACAAGACAGGGACCCTTACTTATAACCGGATGACCGTCGAAGAGATATATGCCGGAGGCCGCATACTTTCGAAAACAGACCCTCAGGTCGCCAAACTTGAGGAATTGATGACGGGGCTTGCCCTCAATAATGACTCCCGCGAAGGGAACGGGGGCTTTATAGGTGATCCCACGGAAGTCGCCCTTTATGTCATTGCCAAAGAAAACGGCTATCAAAGGGAAAGTGTCGAGGGGAAATTCCCGCGCGTCGGAGAGATCCCTTTCGATTCTGACCGTAAATCGATGACGACGGTTCACCGGCGCCCCGGGGGCCGTTTCGTCTCCTACACGAAGGGAGCCCCCGACATGCTCCTCGAAAAGGCTGAAGCCGTACTTGTAAACGGCAAGGCCGAGGGGATCGACAGGGATCAGTTGCTGGCCGCAAACGATGACATGGCGGAACGGGGATTGCGCGTATTGTGCATCGCCAGACGGGAATGGGATACGCTTCCCGAAGGCCTTCCCGCGGATATGGTAGAAAGCCGCCTGGTGATCCTCGGCCTTGTGGGCATGATGGACCCTCCCCGTGACGAAGCCAGACAGGCCGTCGATCTGTGCAAGACGGCCGGGATAAAACCCGTCATGATAACCGGCGACCATCCCGTTACAGCCGCCGCGGTCGCGAAAAGGATCGGGATCCTCGATGAGGGGGGCGAGGTAATTACGGGAAAAGAGCTCGAAGCGATGCCCGATAATGAATTTGCAGAAAGGGTGGAGCATATCGAGGCGTACGCCAGGGTTGCCCCCGAGCAGAAATTGAAGATAGTGAAGGCCCTTCAGGCCAGGCATCAGTTCGTTGCCATGACGGGTGACGGCGTCAATGACGCGCCTGCTCTCAAGCGCGCCGATATCGGTGTGGCGATGGGGATCACAGGGACCGACGTTTCCAAGGAAGCAGCCGCAATGATCCTGCTCGACGATAATTTTTCCACTATCGTGCAGGCAGTCAAAGAAGGCAGGAAGATTTACGACAATATCCGGAAGTTTATACGCTATTTGCTCGCAACAAACTCCGGTGAGATCATGACCATATTTTTCGCCCAGATCCTCGGTTTCCCTATCCCCCTCCTGCCAATACATATTCTCTGGATAAACCTGGTCACGGACAGTCTGCCCGCCCTGGCCCTGTCCGTGGAGCCGGCCGAAGACGATGTGATGCAGAGGCCGCCGAGAGATCCGGGAGAGAGCATATTTGCCCACGGCCTCGGGGTCCAGACGGTCTGGGTAGGTGCGTTGATGGCCATACTCGTGCTTTCCGTGCAGTATACTTTTATGAGTTCCGGAAACGGGAAATGGCAGACAATGGTCTTCACGGTGCTGTGCTTTACACAACTCGCAAATGCGCTCGCAATAAGGTCCGACAAGAAATCGCTCTTCCAGCAGGGACTCCTCTCGAACAAGGCCATGCTCGGGGCGATAATCCTGTCGATCCTCATGCAGCTTGCCGTAGTATATGTGGGGCCGCTCAACGGCATATTCCGGACACAACCCCTGAGCTTTCAGGAAATTTCCATCTGTGCAGGCGTTTCCGCAATAGTCTTTGCGGCGGTCGAGATCGAAAAATTGATCCGGCGCAGGTTGGCCGGTCAGAAAATGGGTCATAATTGATTTTTGTGAACACGTTCCGTTATACTGTGAGCTATGAAGAATCCGGCCGGGAATGCCTATGTAGCCTATTTTGACGTACTGGGATTCACGTCGAGGTTTTTGTCAGGGGACCTTCAAAACAGGTACGAAAAGCTTGTCGATGCGATCGACAGGGTAAAGGATGACGATATCACCTGCTTCCTCTTCTCTGACAGCATCGTTATTATTTCCCGGTCATTTGCCAAGGTTCGCGAAACATCCCGCTCTATTTACACGTGGGGCATACTCAACGATTTCTGGCTGCGAGGCGCAATTGCACATGGCGGCCTGACCGATCTCGATTTCTCCAGCTTTATCACGCGCAACAGGGTGGTACTGCCCTTTCTCGGGGAGGGTTATCTCAAGGCGTACAAACTTGAATCCACCCTCAATATCTCCGGGATAGCGCTCGACAATATCTTTTTTGAACCGGGAAAGGAGTGCGCGGCGCTCAAAAGGGAGACGGATTACGTTTCCTATGAAGAATATCTGCCGAAGCGGGGATACGAGGACCAAAAGCTGCTTCTGCTTCCGGAGCACGGCTCGCTCAAACAGATCGTCGATACAATGTACTTTGAAGAAATGCTGAAATCCCACGTGAATGATATCGATAAGTACATCAATACATTCATCTTCTTCATCGAAACCCTGCTGAGAACAGCCGACCATGGAACCATCGTCAGATTTCTAGATAATCTGATCAAACAGCTCGAGCTTCATGGAAGCCATGTGCTCATCCCCAGCAAGGTCGTCATTATCTTCGTCGCTGTGATCGAAGGACTTATCAGGCGCTTCCGGTCCGGAGCATTCAACGGGGCTGGCCCCAATCCCCAGGAAATGCTCGAGACATACGTGGGCAACATACTGGGTTCGCTGAAAGTCCAGGGTTACCTCCCCACATTTGTCGACTATGTCCTTGAATACGACAAGAAGAGGCACAGCACCGTCTATCGGGACATCAACAAACTGAGGGCGGACTGGTCGGGCTTCGCATAGCCCCTGGTTCCCCCATCCAGGGCCTGGAGATTGTATCGCAATTCCCCGACGTCATCATTGACGTGTCCTTTTTGCGCCGGGACCCGGTGAGTCTTGCACCACACGTTTTCGGACCAATCCCGCGACAACCACCAGCACAAGAAAGCCCACGCATATAATGACAAAATAATCCCCATGCCGGACGTAAAAAGTCTCTGTATTCTTCAGTGCGTACGTGCCCCGCAATACCTCTTCGGTGAAGATCGGGGTTTTGCCCTCGATACGGCCTCTCGGGTCTATTATCGAGCTTATTCCCGTATTTGCCGCCCTCAAGACATATCTGTCGGTTTCGATGGCGCGGAACACGTAAAAGGCGAAGTGCTGGTAGGGAGCGGATGTCCTGTTGTACCATGCGTCGTTCGTCAGGTTCACGAGGACCTCGGCGCCCTGCCGCACGGTGTCGTTCGTAATGTAGGGGAATATCCCTTCAAAACAGATAAGGACCCCGATCTTCCCGACATCTGTTTCGATAGGCCTGTGCCCGTCGCCGGGCCTGAAATCGGCGCCTATTGCGGTCAGTTTCGCGAGGAACGGAAAATACGAGACTATCGGGGTATATTCGCCGAATGGAACGAGGTGCACCTTGTTGTAGATCCCGGCGGTATTACCGTCCCGGTCTATATAAAGAACGGTATTGAGGAGGTTTCCGGTGCTCAGCATGCCCACGGTCCCGAATAATAAACGGGATCCGAGCATCACGGGCACGGCCTGTACGTACCTGTATGCGGCCGGTTCTCTTCCGAGCAGGAACGGGATGGCCGTCTCGGGCCAAATAATTATATCTGTGCCCTGCGCCAGACCAAAACTTAACCGGTAGTACTTGCTAACGGTCATCATTTTAAAGGACTCATCCCACTTGATGTCCTGACCTATGCTGCCCTGGACAATCGCGGCCTTGAGCTTCCCTTCGTCCCTGTGCTGAAGCCTCACGAAGCCGTAGACGAGCGATGAGGCGAAAATTGCGGCGATCACTACTGTAAAGACAACGGGGACCTTCTTGCGGGCCCATATCGTGCAGATAATGCTGTTTGCCGCAACGATCATGAAAGATATGAAAAGTGTGCCCGTTACAGACGCCACCTGTATCAGGTGAAGGAAGCCGAACTGGGAATGTCCGAGGTATGACCAGGGAAATCCCGTCATCACTATGCCGCGGGAATATTCCAGGATGACCCAGACCGGCGCGGCAATGAGATACGACGGAGCAGACGTCACCTTCTCCAGATAGGCACAGGCGAACGTAAAGATGCCCGTGTAAAGGGAAAGGTACAGGACGAAGAGAACGAGGATGAGAATGCTCAAAGGTACGATTATCCCGCCGTACTGGTTCATTGCCACCACAACCCAGTATATAGTCCCGAGCCAGGCAATTATGCCGGTAATAAAACCACGGAGAAAAGACCGGCGCAGGTTGTCCTTGTCGATACCGCGCATCAGAGGTACAAGGGCCGCGAAAGCGAGGGGATACAGCGATACGGGCGGCTGTATCAGGATGAGCATGAGTCCCGATAGCGCAGCGTATCCGTATTGTGCAATAAGCCTGGAAAAAAGACCCTTTGTTCCCAGCACCTTAGACAGAACCCTCCACCAAGGATCGAAAATTATTCTTTGTTTAGGGGACGATCGGCCATGAGCATCCGGAAATCAGGATTCTCGAGGACCAGTCCCATGAGTTTCTTTTCCCGGTAACGCATCTTCCTCGCTTCGGAAGCCCCCTTTACGTGGTCATATCCCATGATGTGCACGATTCCGTGAACGATAAGGTTAAAGAGCCTCTCGTAGAAAGGGATGGCGGCTTCACGGGCCTCGTCGGCCGCACGCTCTACCGAGATGATTATATCCCCCAGGGCCTCACCGGGCATGCCTTCCAGATAGGAAAACGAGATCACATTTGTCGGGCGGTCTTTCCCGAAGAACTCGTTGTTCATGACAGCGATCTTTCTGTCATCGACAAAAAGAATACTGAGGTCCCTATCCTGAAGCTTTAAAAAGACCAGTAATTCCCCTGTTGCGCTCGCGATCAGTTTTCGGTTGAGTTTCATCAGTCTTTGCGAGTTTTTTATCAGTACCGCCATTGTGTGTCCTTTCCGGGTATTCGATGCGATGGTGAAAGATCCCTATGAGGATATTGATGAAGCTTCTCTGGATCGCATGGAGGTCTTTTAACGTCAATTCGCATTCGTCGAGCTGGCTGTCCAGGAATATGTTCTCGATGATGCGCTGCACATGCGTTTCGATCCTTTTCGGCGTGGGATCATCGAGCACACGGGACGCGGCCTCTACTGCATCGGCGAGCATGATAATGCCGGCCTCTTTTGTCTGGGGCTTCGGGCCCGGATATCGAAAGTCCTTCTCCTCGATAACGTGTAAAGACGGGTCCTCCTGCTCCTTTGCCTTACTGTAAAAGAAGCTCACGAGCGATGTACCGTGGTGTTCCTTGATTATATTCGTCAGTTTGCTCCCGAGCTTATAGTCCTTTGCAAGCTCAACCCCTTCTTTGACATGGGACATGATAATGAGGGCGCTCATGCTGGGGGTGATGCCTGCATGGACATCATCTCCGGCCGTCCTGTTCTCTATGTAATAGTGGGGCATCTTCAATTTGCCTATATCATGGTAATACGACGCGACCCTGGTAAGCAGCGGATGGGCGCCTATCGCCTCTGCAGCCGCCTTAGACAGGTTGCCAACCACGATACTGTGATGATACGTTCCCGCGGCGTTGAGCATCATGTCCCCGAGTAGAGGATGCTCCAGGTTGGCCAGCTCCAGCAATTTTATATCGGTGGTATAATCGAAAACGTTCTCGATGACAGGCAAAAGACCGAGGACAATGAAACTGCCGGCAATTCCATTGACCATGATAAAAAAGAATCTCAGGGCAACGTTTCCGGCCGACCTGCCTGTATAAACATCATTTGCGATCATAAAAAGACACATAAGGAACGCCGTAAAGAGCCCCGCTTTAAGTATCGTATTACGGTTTTCACATTTTCCGGAAAAATACGCTCCCAGTATCGAGCCAGCAAAGGTATACAGGAAGATCCGCAGGCTGTTCTCGAACGAAAACGCGAGCGTCGCTGCGTAGACAAGGGAAAAGATAATGGCGATCTCCGAAAAGAGCACGATGCGGACAACCATTGCAAAAACGAAAATCGGGATGACATAGAACAGGTCTTCGAGACGGCTTTGAGCATAGTTCTCGAATATCAGGTAAAAGCACTTGACGAGAAGTACACAAAACACGGTAAAGACCGAGCAGAAAAGCAGGTCCCTCTTCGACAGGTGGAATTTCTTGATGTTCTTTTCAGCGTACTCGTACAGTACAGCGATAAAGAGGAATAACAGTACAAGTACCGCCAGGAATTTTTTTACGATAAAAAAATCACGGCGTTCAAGGTTATTGTAAACTGCAATTTTGGCAAGGTGGTCCGAACCGATGCGCTCGCCTTCGCGCACGATGACCTCGCCCTTTTTTACAGTGATATCCGTTCCGGGTACGGCGAAATCGGCCGGCGCCCGTAAATTCTCCCGCGCAATGTCGCCCAGCTGGTATTCGGCAATAAAGTAAGGGCTCTTGATGCTTACGAGAAGGGCCAACGCCACGGCAAGGCCAAGGAGGATCAGGATCTTCCCGTAGCGTACATACGAGGGAGGTTTATCCTTTCCATTCTGCATTCTTGGATTCCTCCAATTCCAGCCGCCGTGCCTCGTATGCCTTGATTATCTTCTGCACCAGGGGGTGGCGCACAACGTCTTTTTCGGTGAAATACACAAACTTGATGCCTTTCACATCTTTGAGAATGGTCCTTATCTCTACGAGACCGCTCGTTTTCTTATCCGGAAGGTCGATCTGGGTGACGTCGCCCGTGACCACGGTCTTGGATGAAAACCCCAGCCTGGTGAGGAACATTTTCATCTGCTCGGAGGCGGTGTTCTGTGCCTCGTCGAGAATAATGAAGGCGTCATTCAGCGTCCTGCCGCGCATAAAAGCCAGCGGCGCTATCTCAATGACTCCCCTTTCTATGAGCCGGGTTGCCCTGTCCATGTCGACCATATCGTACAGTGCATCATATAGCGGCCGCAGGTAAGGGTTTACCTTCTCATACATCGTCCCGGGAAGATAACCCAGTTTTTCTCCCGCCTCTATTGCCGGCCTCGTCAGGATTATCCGGGAGACCTCACGCCTGTAATATGCCGCCAGCGCCATTGCCATGGCAAGGTAGGTCTTGCCTGTTCCCGCCGGGCCAATGCCGATCACGACATCGTATTTGTTCATGGCTTCTACGTACTGTCTCTGGTTTTTGCTTTTGGGCGTGATCAGTTTCTTCGAACCGGCTATGTATATCTGGTCCTTTTCGATGCCTGAACTCACCTGGTGGGCGTTGACGACGAATCGCACCGCATGGTCAATGTCGGAGGCATTCACCGGAAAGCCTTTCTTTACAATGCCATGCAGTTCGTTGATGACCTTTCCTGTATCCTCGACATCCTTTTTGCCCCCGATAAGGGTCAGGTGATTGCCGCGGATACTTGCCTTGATATTGAAATATTTCTTGAGATATTTGATATTTTCTTCGTGTGGGCCGAACAGGCTTCTCGCCACGTTTATATCATCGAAGGATAATCGTAATAACCCTTCATCAGTCTTCTCTTCCAACAATCCTCTCTTTCTCCTGTTTATGCTACCCATTAATATAGCATAAATCACCAATTTGCAATAGATTCTTGCAAAACACAAGGACCCTCTCTCCCATTCGTCGCCTGCGCTCCTCTCTTTAGCCGATGGCGAACGGACGAGAGGGTCTTTTTATCTTTTTATCCCGAACTATTTGAAACCGCTGAACGTTTCGTATAGAATATTGCGGCATGAACAAGGTCCTTATCATCGACGACGAAAAGAACATACTAGACTCGCTGTCGGGGATCCTCCAGGATGAGGGCTTCGCCGTGTCCAAGGCTACGGACGGCAAGGAAGGTCTTGAGATCTTCGACCGTGAATCGCCCGATGTTGTGCTCCTCGATGTCTGGATGCCCGAGATCGACGGGATCCAGGTGCTCAAGGAAATAAAAGCCAGGAAGAATGATGCACGGGTCGTCGTAATATCGGGTCACGGTACAATATCGACCGCAGTTGAGGCGGTCAAGATGGGCGCATATGATTTTCTCGAAAAACCCCTTTCTATCGATAAGGTCCTTGAAGTGGTGTATCGGAGTATCGGCGCGGATTCCCCCGAGGCGCCCGATATCGCAGATTTCAAGTTCGAGGCATCGACGGGGGTCGAGGTCAGGCAAAAAACCATCGGAAAGAGTACGGTCGTATATGGCGTCGGGCTTCATTCCGGTGTCAAGACCGGTATGATCCTCCTGCCCATGCCGGAAAATACGGGAATTATTTTTGAGACTATCCCGGATGGGGAACGCATACCGGCATACATCGATTATGTTTTCTCGGTCGGGTATGCGTCATCACTCAAGGGGAAGAACAATATTGTTCGAACGGTGGAACATCTCCTGTCAGCCTGCCATATGTACGGGATAACCAACCTTCTCGTAAAGGTGAGCGAAGAAATCCCTATCCTTGACGGGTCTGCAATAGAGATCTGTAAGAAGATCGATGAAGCGGGGGTCGTCACACAGACTGAAGGTATTCAGCCTCTCGTCATCTCAGAAAAAGTGGAGGTCCGGAATCTCCGGAACGGAAAATACATTGCAGCCGAGCCGTCGGATTCATTTGAGATCGAATACCATCTGGAACAAATAAAACCAATCGGCGCCCAGGATTATCGTTTTGTAGGTGATACCATGGATTATGTCGCCAACATAGCCCCTGCCCGTACGTTCGGCTTTCTTAAAGATTTCGAACAGCTTGCCAAAATGGGCCTGGGCACTGGCGGAAGGATAAACAATTTCATCATTATCGGCGACGACGAGGTCATCAACACAAAGCTGCGCTTCGACGACGAATTCGTGCGACACAAGATCCTTGACCTCATCGGCGACATGTACCTCTTGAACCGCCCCATCATCGGAAAAATAACCGCCCGCCAGACCGGCCACATGGAGAACATAGCGCTGGTGAAGGAACTGAAGAACAGGTTCTTGAAATGATTGCTCCGGATTCCGGGTTCCAGGTTAATACCAAACATAGAACCCGGAACCGTCTTCTGCTTACCGTTCCATAACTTCTTTCTTCCCGTCCGCCTTGTAGACGAACTTCGCGTCGCTGACTGAAGTGTTC
>Ga0265293_10005426_pt1 | contig 21269 bp, 18 predicted proteins | sample Munlanlewell138R_FD_192505 | JGI IMG/M metagenome (GOLD analysis project Ga0265293, IMG submission 192505) | Leachate microbial communities from a municipal landfill in Southern Ontario, Canada - Leachate well 138R | ecosystem: Engineered > Solid waste > Landfill > Unclassified | place: Canada... | reverse complement strand
AGGCCCTTTGATACAGGGGAATATATGCCATCTGAGCATCCTCTTGAAGGAATTGAAAGATTAATTGATGGTGCTGCAAAAATTAAAAAGGCTGTACCAGAAATGGTTATTATGGGAACAGGTTATACTTGGTTGCGTCAATTTGCTCCATATGTGGCAGCTTATGTTAAAAAGAATAATATGGCTGACATAATTGGGTTTGGAAGACAAGCTTTAGCTTATCCTGACTTTGCCAATGATATCTTTAATGACAATCAAATGTATGCTAATAAATCTTGTATTGCATGTGGAAAATGTACTGAATTAATGAGAGCTCACTCTACACCTGGTTGTGTTATTAGGGATACTGATGTATATCTTCCTTTATACAAGGCTATTGGTAAATAGATTAGTATGTAAATATTAGCTAGAATAAGTTGTAAAAGAATAAGAATATTAAATAAATATACTTAAAAAAAATGGTAGAAATATTGGAAATAGATTTTTAAGGAGGAGAAGATGAGAAAAACAGCAGTTATCAGCGGAGCAGCCAGGGGAATTGGCAATGCAACCGCATTTCAATTGGCAAGTGACGGCTATAATATAGCTATTTTGGATGTGTTTGAATATGAGGACGTTTTAGAAAATCTTAAGAGAATAGAGGATTTAGATATAGATTTTCTTTACTTCAAAGGAGACCTAGCATCAGATTCTAGCCGTAAGGAATTTGTTAAAAAGATAATGGATAAATTTGGAAGAATTGATCTTTTGGTTAATAATGCAGGCGTTGGACCTAAGGTAAGAATGGATATTCTTGATACAACAGTGGAAAGCTTTGATTTTGTTATGGATATTAACCTAAAGGGAACCTTCTTTTTAAGTCAAGAAGTGGCTAATCAAATGATTAAGGTTATGGAAAAATTTGAAGATGCTAGACCTAAGATTATTAATATCTCTTCCATGTCAGCCTATACCAGCTCTACTTCTAGAGGAGAATATTGTATATCTAAAGCTGGTGTAAGCATGGTTACAAAGTTATTTGCAGACCGTCTTGCAGAATATGGTATTAATGTTTATGAAATTAGGCCTGGAATTATCTATACACCAATGACAGAAGTTGTAAGAGCAAAATATGACAAATTAATAGATGAAGGTATCACACCTATTAAAAGATGGGGATATCCAGAGGATATTGCTAATGCAGTTTCAGCCTTTGCGTCAGGCAAATTTGCCTTTTCAACTGGTGAAGTTATTAATGTAGATGGTGGTTTCCACATACAAAGATTGTAGGAGGATTGAATGAAAAAAGAGAAAATTAATATTAACAATGTTGAATACGATTTAATTACAGTTAATACTGTTGTAGTAGGAACCGGTGCTGCTGGTTTTAATGCAGCTGACAGTCTTTATGATTTAGGTCAAAAAGATATTTGCATTGTTACAGAAGGTGTCAAAATGGGAACCTCTAGAAATACAGGTTCTGACAAGCAAACCTATTACAAACTTACTCTAGCAGGAGATGGAGATGATTCCATTTATGAAATGGCTAAAACTCTTTTTGATGGAGGAAGTATGCATGGCGATATAGCTTTAACAGAAGCTGCTCTATCAGCTAAAGGCTTTTACAAACTAGCATCTATAGGAGTGCCTTTTCCCCACAATAGATTTGGTGAGTATATAGGCTATAAAACAGATCATGACCCCAGACAAAGAGCAACATCAGCTGGTCCTTTAACCTCTAAGTTTATGACCGAAAAGCTGGAAAAACAGGTAAACGCCAAGGGTATTGAAATATTTGATGGCTATTATGTTCTTGCAATATTAGAAAATAACAGTAAGGTTCATGGTTTAATAACCATAAATGAAGCCAAAGTTAAGGATGATAATCATGGTATAACTATTTTCAATTGTACAAACGTGGTCTATGGAACAGGTGGACCTGCTGCCATGTATGACACATCTGTTTATCCCATAAGTCATAGTGGTTCATCCGGTATAGCCTATGAAGCAGGTGCTAAGGGAATTAACCTTACAGAATCTCAATATGGAATAGCTTCTACAAAGTTTCGTTGGAACCTATCTGGAACCTACCAACAAGTTATACCTAGATACATTTCAACAGACAGTGAAGGAAATGATGAAAAGGAATTTTTAGATGACTACTTTACTGATAAGGGAAGACTATTTGATTGTATTTTCTTAAAGGGATACCAATGGCCCTTTGACCCAAGAAAGATTGAAGATTTAGGTTCTTCAATTATTGATATTTTAGTCTTTAATGAAACAGCCATTAAAGGTAGAAGAGTATTCATGGACTTTAGGAAAAACCCAAAAGGCTTTGACTTTTCTCTTTTAAACCAAGAATCCTATACCTATCTAGAAAATTCAAATGCATTTCAAGATACTCCAATTGCTAGATTAGAGCACATGAATAAGCCTGCTATTGATTTGTATATGAACAATGGAATTGATTTATACAAGGAAAATTTAGAAATAGCTGTATGTGCGCAACACAATAATGGAGGTCTAATGGGAAATATTTGGTATGAAAGCAATTTATCCAATTTCTTCCCAGTAGGTGAGGTAAATGGCTCTTTTGGAGTGTATAGACCTGGTGGTTCTGCTTTGAACTCAACTCAAGTTTCTTCTTTTAGAGCTGCACAATTTATATCTAACAACTATAGACATGATCCTTTAAGCATAGATACATTTTCTAAGACCTTTACAAAAGATATTGAAAAATTTAATAATCTTTCTAAAAATCTTTTAAATAAAAAAGATGAAGACAATATCTTTACCCTAAGAAAACAATATCAAAAGACAATGACCAGAGCAGGTGCTCACATAAGAGATATTAATGAAATTGAGCAAGCTTTAGTTACAGTTAAAAATGAATTAAAGGACTTTGAAGTTAAGACTTCTGTAAACGATGCTTCTAATTTAGCAAATGCTTTTAGAAATAGGGATATCTTAATAACTCAATTTGTCTATCTTTCAGCTATTAAAGAATTTATTAGGGCTGGTGGTAGGTCAAGAGGTTCATACCTAGTTAAGGATGAAAATGGAATTCTACCTATGGAAGGTTTGCCTGAAAGTTTCCGTTTTGTTCTAGATGATGGAAAACTAGTGGAAAAAGCTTGTCTTGTATCATTTGACGTGGATAAGTTAGAGGTTAACTTTGAATGGGAAGATATTAGACCTATACCTAGAGAAGATAACTGGTTTGAGAATGTTTGGAATGACTATAGAAATGATAAGATTATAAAGTAAGTGATAAGATCTTTAAAATTATAAAAAAAAAGACTTCCTATGTGAAGTCTTTTTGTAAACCAAGAATAAAATTCATTAATAGCTGTGTAAAGGTAAAGTAAAAATTGTATAAAGGTTTTAAAGAGTTAAACTAATTACTCTTTAAAGACCTGGTGGGGAATAAGGTTATTAAAGGTTGAATTACTCCATTTTTTGCTTAAGATTTTTGCAGATTTAACCTGCATTGGGCCTTTAACATATTCTGCTTTACCAGGACATATTGGAAAGAGTCCAAGCATTGAAAAAATGTACCAGGCAGACATTGAGCCATTGTCTTCATCTCCAGGAAAACCTTCTTTTGTATATGAGAAGGCTTCTTTACAGATCTTTTTCACCCAATAATCTGTCTTTTCTTGATTATTAAAGTAGGCAAAAATATAGGGTAAATGAAAGGATGGTTGATTTGATATGGCGCATTGTCCAAAGTCTGCTAAAGCCATTTCGGTCATTTCATGAATTTCTCTATTGTAAAAGTCTGCATAATAGAGAGGGGGAGTTTCAAAAATTAAATTCATCTTTTCTAAGAACTCTTCTTTTCCTCCGTAAAGCTCAGCTAGGCCTTCAAAATCATGATGGACTCCAAAGGAGTTTTGCCATGCAGAACCTTCAGTATAATCTCTACCCCAGTTGAACATATTAAAATCTGGTCTAAATTGACCTTTAGAATCTTTAGCTCGCATAAAGCCACTTTGTTTATCAAATAGATTTATGTAGTTCTTTGATCTTTTTAAGTACTTATCGCTGATGTCATTCATACCCAATTTATTTGCAATAAGATAAATGCAGTAATCACCATAGGCTGCATCAATTGTAAGGTTGACGCTTTCTTTTTCATTTTCATATGATACATAGCCTAGTTTGACATAGTCTTCTACACCACTTCTTCCAAACTTTGGATCTTTTGACTTTACATTAGCATGCTTAATCATGGCTTCAAGAGCTATTTGGGCTGTTTTATCATCAATAATATCCTTTATATAGGCATCTGCAATTACAGGATCTATCAAGGTTGAAGGCATGGTGCCTGTCTCTGTCATTGTGGTCCATCTTGGAAGCCAACCAGAGGCCTTGTAATCGTTTATAAAGCCAGTAACCATATCTGTATACTCATCCTTTGCAATGATTGAAAAGAGGGGAAAGAGGGTTCTAAAGGTATCCCAAAAGCCCATATCTGTATAGCGAACACCTGGTAGAACCTTATTCTCAAAGGGGCTATAATGAATTGGTTTTTCTTCTAGGTCATATTCATGGCAAACATGAGGAAATACAAAGCATCTATACAAGCAAGTATAAAAGGTCTTCATTTCATCTAAGGTTTCAGTTGTTACTTGAATTCTATTAAGTTTTTCATTCCATTCTTCATAAGCAATTTCTTCAATTTCTTCAAAGGCTTTACCTTCAAGCTCTCTTTTATGGTTTAGTTTGGCTTGCTCTAGACTAATATATGAGGTGCTTAAGCTACAGGTTGCTTGCTTATTTATTATGGGTATATGGATAGAAATGTAGTCTCCCTTTGCGACATTGCTAAGTTCAAGCTCATGTTTCTTTTGAGATATTAAAATGTTTTTACTATCCACATCATCTGTTTTGAACTTAACTGCAAAAAATGTTTTAAATTCTTTTTCTTCTAAGTCCTTACTGTGAGCATGTGTGGTATAGCCGGTTAGCCAGCCTGATTTTTCATCATAAGTAATATAATCTTTTATACCAAAGAGCATAAGAGAAAAATATGATTGTCTTACATCCATAAAATGCATATTGAAAATAGCTCCTCTTTTAGTTGGAGCAAGGTCCATTTGGGAATTAGACTTTTTAAAATTTACAGATAACCTATAAGGAGTCATAATAGCTTTATTTTTGTCAAAACCAGACCAGATACCTCTTAGGTCAGTTCCAGGTATATTACTTTGTAAACAAAACAAGATTGAACCATAATCAGAAATCCAAGGGCTAGGTTGATGGGTAAGTCTGATACCCTCAATCCACTTTGCATCAGGGTCATAAAACCAGGGTTTATTATCTCCATTAGTTTGAACTGTGAAATTGTTCATAGCAAAGGGAAGACAAGTTAAGGGTAGGGTGTTTCCATGGGAAAATCTTGCCGATGATTTGGTTCCTTGTTTAATATTGACATATTTTAAGTAATCCATTTAAAACCTCCATAAAATTCTAACTCATCAACTTGCAGGTTCTTGTATAGATGTGAAATTAGTATAAAGATCTTAAAATTTCAAATCTAATTGTTATACCCACATATATTTCCAATATTATCTTGATAGAACTTTTTATATAAAACTCTGATGGTTCTTTCGAAATCTTTTTCATGGATTCCTAGCATAATACTTAATTTGGATGAGCCTTGATTAAGCATCTTGATAACAATACCTTCTTCAGAAAGAGCTTCAGCACATATATGGAGGGTGTTAGAGTGGTTTAGACAATTTTCTCCAACCAACATAACTAGAGCTTGGTTATGAACAACTTCAACCTCTTCTACATGTAATTCAGAAGATATTCTGGATTTTAATCTTTCTTCTATAGCTTCATTTAAATATTTTGACCTAACAACAATGGATATATCATCAATTCCTGAAGGGGAATGCTCATAGGGAATATTTTCATCTTCTAGCATTTGAAGAACCTTGCGTCCAAAACCTATTTCTCTATTCATTAGGTATTTTCTAATGTTAATTGAAGAAAAGCCCTTATCTCCGCTAATTCCTGTTATTGTGTGCTTTCTATTTTCATTAACCTCTAGGTGAATCATAGTGCCTGGGGCTTCAGGATTATTAGTATTTTTTATATTTACATGGGTAAATCTATGCTTTATTACTGGAGTTAATGCTTCTTCATGAAAAACACTAAAGCCTGCATATGCCAACTCTCTCATTTCTTTAAAGGTCATGTGGTCTATGGGGAGAGGGTCATTTACGATGTTTGGATTGACAGTATATATGTAGTCTACATCTGTGAAGTTCTCATATAAATCGCTTTCTAGGGCTGCTGCAAGCAAGGCTCCTGTTACATCTGAGCCACCTCTCGAAAGGGTAACTACATCATTATCTTTAGAATATCCAAAAAAGCCAGGAAAGATAACAATTTCTTCTATATCCCAAAGGATTTTAAGATTATCATATGATTCTTGTAATATTTGAGCATTGCCGAACTCTGCTGTTAGTCTCAAACCAGCATCTAAGGGATCTACATATTTTGATTTTAGACCTTGGGTATTAAAGTATTTTGCAACTAACTTAGCACAATTGTCTTCACCAGCTGCTTTTAGATTATCTAAATATCTATCTTTAGGTGATTTAGTGAAAGATAAACGATTTAAAAGGTCTTTTCTAATAGATTCAATAATATTCAAATCCATTTCAAGACCAATTGCTATTTCTTCATATCTATTTACTATTGTATTTAAAATTTTATCAGTATCTTCTTTATTAATAGAGGCATTAGCTAATTCAATTAATAAATCAGTTATTTTTTCATCTTCTTTAAATCTTTTGCCTGGGGCAGATACAACAATATATCTTCTTGAAGGGTCATGTTTCACAATTTCAAAAACTTTCCTAATCTGTTCTGCACTTGCTAGACTAGAACCACCGAACTTCACTACTTTTTGCATATATTTCTCCTAATTTTCTCACGCTTTCCCAACTTATTCTTTTTGATTTTATTGAACATAAAATATAAAGTCAAGTAAGGAGCCTTATTAATATTATAATGCAAGATTAGACTTAGATATTAAAAAAAATATATTAGTTTTTATTTCCTTCATTTTTTCTCTCTTTGCTTTTATTTTTTTCTCTCATTGTTTTATTTTTAATCATTTTGATTTTATTTTCTTATAATCTTTTAATGTTTAATCTGTCTATACAGGATGATTTCATAAATAGGTTGACAATAAGAGTATAATAAATGAAAATACCCTTTTAAAGTAGAAGGATATAAGTAGATAGTCTCAAGGGACGAGATATGTATATATGTATTCTTTTATGGTACAATAAAATTAATTATGGGGGATATATGAAAAGAAAATTTGGAGATAGATATGATGGAATCCGATTAAGAAATGTTGATACATTTTTCCTTTTGATTCCATATATAATGAAAAAAAGAGATGACAGCCAAATATTTTTTGAAGAAGTGGCTGATGCAACTTTATTGGATAAATTCGTTAGAGAACATCAAGAAGAAATTCCTGGCTTAAAAGTATATCATGTTATTATCGCTGCCATGGTTAGACTTTTTGCCTTAAGGCCCAGAGTTAACCGTTTCGTTTGTGGAAACAAGATATATGCTAGAAGACAAATTGCTGTCTCTATGGCTATAAAAAGAACCTTAACAGATGATGGAGAAGAGACAAACATTAAACCTATTTTTGACCCTAAAGCTACCTTAGCTGATGTAGTAGCCTTGGTCAATAAAGAGGTTGATTTTAATAAACAAGCAGGTGCAGAAAATGATACAGATAAGTTTGCAAAACTTATTGGACATTTGCCACCTTTTATCTTAAGAACAGTGGTCAACTTTATAATGTGGTTAGACAATATGGGAATTATGCCAAAGTCTATTATTGATTTTTCACCCTTTCATTGTTCAGCATATTTAACTAATTTAGGGTCTTTAGGAATAAAACCTGTTTATCACCACATTTTTAATTTTGGTACAACTTCCATATTTGTTTCTATGGGTAAAAAAGAGTATCAGTATCATGCTTCTGATGAAGGTGAATTGATTAAAAAAAGAATTATTGGACTAAAGATGGTGGTGGATGAAAGAATCTGTGATGGATATTATTATGCATACAGTATGAGGTTGTTTGCAAAAATTATTAACAATCCCGCTGTATTATTAGAACCTCCTGAAGAAGTGGTTGTGGATGATGGAATATTTCCACCAAAAAAGGAAAAGCTGAAAAAGTCAGCAAAGAAATAGATGAAAAAAAGTTTACTTAAATCTTCTGCAATAGTTATATGGCTTTTAGTATGGCATTTTTTAGCACTGATTATAAATAAGGAGCTGATTTTGCCATCTCCATATATAACCTTTATTAGATTAACAGAGCTAATGAAGCATAGTAACTTTTATTGGGCCCTACTTTATTCTCTAGGTAGAATAATTGGAGGCTTTTTACTAGCTGTACTTGTAGCTTTCATATTAGGAGTATTTGCTGGCTTGAATGAAACCTTTGAGATTCTATTATCTCCCTTTATTACAGTTATTAGATCCACTCCAGTAATGAGCTTCATAATTTTAGCTATTATTTGGTTTTCATATAACCTAGCACCTTTAGCAGTTAACTTTATTATGTGTTTTCCCCCTATTTATGACAATGTGATTAAGGGTATAAAGAATACTGATAGAAAACTCATAAATATGGCAAGAGTTTACAAGGTTTCTAAGTTTAATGTATTTAAAGGTGTATATTTAGGGTCTCTAATGCCATTTTTAAGTTCTGGCATGAATACTGCTCTTGGTTCATCCTTTAGGGTAGCGGTTGCAGCAGAGGTATTAGCAAATCCTAAGTTTGGTATAGGAACAAAGTTATTGGTTGCAAAAATTAACTTAGACACAGCAGAGGTCTTTGCTTGGACCTTTGTAATACTACTTTTAAGCTATTTGTTTGAATATATATTTAAAAAGATAACGGAAGGCAAACACATAAATGTTGAAAATAGAAAAACTTACTAAATCTTATGATGGTAATTTAATATTTGAAAATTTCGATTTAGAAATTGAAAAGAATAAAATAACCTGCCTTATTGGTAAGTCTGGGTCTGGTAAGACTACTTTACTAAATGTCTTATGTGGAATAACCGAAGAGTTTACTATGGAAGAATCTGATTTTACCAACTTATCATATTCTTACATATTCCAAGAACCCAGATTGTTAGATTGGTATACTGTTTATCAGAATATGAAGTTTGTCCTAAGCAAGGATGAAGTTAACCATAAGGACTTGAAAAAACATATTAACAATTACTTAAAAATGGTAGAGTTGGAGAATTTTTCCCATTACTATCCCAACCAGTTAAGTGGTGGGATGGCACAAAGGGTTTCCATTGCAAGAGCCTTTATTAAAGACTTTGATGTTTTATTAATGGATGAACCTTTTAAAGGTTTGGACCCAGCTCAAAAAAAGCAATTAATTGATAGATTTATGGATATGTGGAAAAAGAACAGAAAAACAGTTTTGTTTGTAACCCACCTATTAGAAGAAGCTTTTTATATTTCCAATGATATATTTGTTTTAGGAGATAAACCAGCCAAAATTGTTTACTCTTGTAAGAATGTATATAAAATGGAAGATGAAGAAAAAGAAAGAGAGAAGGAAAAAATATGGCAGATTTTAGAATCACAGACTTAAAACCAGGAATGAATACACAAAATGAACTTTATATACTTTGGTCTTGTGATATAAAAAAGGCTTCCAATGGCAAGCTTTATTTAGATATGTACTTTAGAGATAGTACCGGAGAGATTAATGGAAAGAAATGGGAGACTTCGCAAAATGAGTATGATTTACTTCAAACCTCAAAACTATACTATGTTAATGGGAGAATTTCAGAATACCTAGGAAGCCTTCAACTTACTGTTTTAAGTATGAGATTAGCCCCAGAGTCCATTCAAAACACCATATCAAAGTATGTGCAAAGTGCTCCTTTTTCAGCTGAAGATATGCTAAAAAAGGTCTACGACTATATTAATGCAATTGAAGATAAAGAACTTCATGACCTTTGTAAATTGGTCTATGATGAAAACAAGAGTGCTGTAAGCTATTATCCAGCTGCTAAAGCCCTTCATCACTCAATAATGGGAGGATATCTCTATCACATAACCACTATGTTGGATTTAGCAAAGGCTATGTCTACAGTCTATTCCAATGTCAACACCGACTTTTTATACTCGGGAGTTTTACTCCATGACATTATGAAACTTAAAGAATTAAACTCTAATGAGTTTGGAATTGCAGAGTACTCAGACGAAGGACAACTTTTAGGTCATATTGAAATGGGTATATGTTATCTGGGAGAAATGGGAAAAAGAGTTAATCTATCTTCAAACAAGGAAACTCTTTTAAAGCATATGATTTTAAGCCACCACTACATACCTGAACATGGAAGTACAAAAATGCCCATGTTTATAGAGGCTGAATTACTACATCATATAGATAAGATAGATAGTAGGGTATATGACTTTAATAAGGCTTATGAAAGCTTGGAAAAGGGACAAATCTCTGAGAAATTCATCTTTTCTTTGGATAGAAGGGTACTATTACCAGATTTTGAGAAATAAAAAAAAGGATAAATCCTTTTTTTGGTGCGCCATCGGGGATTCGAACCCCGGACGCCCTGATTAAGAGTCAGGTGCTCTACCAACTGAGCTAATGGCACAAGCGCAAAACTAATTCTAAAATTAAATAAGCCCACTGTCAACATTAAATTTAAGATTTGGCTTTTAAGTTTTTCATATTTTGTTTTTGCATATATAATCAATAGAGATTATGTTTTAAAAGGATAGTAAATTGAAAGATATACTTTTAGTAGACATGAATGCATTTTTCATAATGTGTGAAGGGAGAAATGATCCTTCTTTAATAAATGCTCCTTCAGCTGTGGCAGGAAGTCCTCAATACAGAACAGGAATTATTCTAGCTGCAAATTATGAGGCTAGAAAATATGGGGTGAAGGTAGCAATGACTGTAACAGAGGCTAAAAGATTGTGCCCTGAGATAAGGCTGGTAAAACCAAACCATGACTATTATGAAGCCTGCTCAAAGGAAGTTTTTGACTTACTCTATGATTTTACTCCTCAAATTGAAAAAAACTCTATAGATGAGGCCTGGTTGGATGTTACATCAAGTAAGGATTTATTTGGCTCTGTTGATGATATAGCCTTAGGTATTCAAAACAAATTAAAAGATGAACTAGGTCTATGGTCTTCTATTGGCATAAGTGAGAATAAGTTTTTAGCTAAAATGGCATCAGACCTTAAAAAGCCATTAGGCATTTCAAAACTATATAAAAAGGATATAGAAAGGATAATGTATCCTATGCCTTTAGGTAAAATGTATGGTCTTGGAAGAGTTACTGAGAAGAAACTTAATGTAGAAGGTATATATAATATTGGCCAACTAGCTGAACTTAGTTCATCTTATCTAATATCTAAATTTGGTAAGGTTGGCTATTATCTCTATGAAAAGGCTAGGGGAATTGATGATGACATTGTAGGTGAACAGGATATAAAAAATCCATCCTGTGGAAGAATGACCACTTTGGAAAGAGATATTAGTGATTTAGAAGTAGCGAAAAAAGAAATGGCCCCTCTTTGTGAGGATGTGGGAAGAAGTCTAAGAGATAAGAATCTAGTTTGTGATTGTGTTCAAATCCAAATTAAATATGATACCTTTAAAATGATTACAAGGCAGATGAAAGTTGAAGAAACCAACCTAACATCTGAAATATATAAAACTGCTTCATACCTTTTGGATCTTCATTGGGATAATGAAAAACCTGTTAGACTTATTGGAGTAAGTGCCTGTAATTTAAGGGAAAAATCCCAACAGATTCAATTTGATTTTGATAATATGATGGGTAATGAAAAGTTAGAAACTACCATGGATGAAATAAATAAAAAGTTTAATAAAAACATTATTAAAAGAGGAAACACCTTATGAAAATTATATTATTTGCTCTAAATGCTTCTTTTTCTCATACCAATTTAGCGGTTAGATGCTTAAAGACTTATGTGGAAAAGCAAGAAGAAAATGAGTTTGATATAGAAATTGTGGAAAAGCATCTTAAAGATAGGTTGGATGAAGTCTTATTCGATCTTTATGACAAAAAGGCTGATGTCTATGCTTTTTCTTCATATATCTTTAATATAGATCAAGTTATTTACTTTGCAAAAGCTTTAAAGGAGCTTTTGCCTCAAGCCCTTTTTATATTCGGAGGCCCAGAGGTTTCCTATGATTCACAGAATTTTTTAAAGGAAAATCCCTTTGTAGATTTCATTATTAAAGATGAAGGGGAAGAGGCTTTTTATGAGCTTTTAAAGAAGATTAAGAAGAATAAACAAAGTTTAAATAGTTTAGATAAGATAATAAAAGGACACAAAATGGAGTCCTTTGAACAAGCTGGCATTCCCTACAGTATAGATGATAAATTTATGGGAAGCATCATATATTATGAGTCTTCCAGAGGTTGTCCTTACAAGTGTTCCTATTGTATGTCCTCTCTTACCAGGGGAGTAAGGGCTAAAAGTATAGAGGATACCTTAAAGGATTTATATGAGTTTGAATCTTTTGGAGATAGGGTTAAGGTTATTAAGTTTGTAGACAGAACCTTTAACTTTGATATTAAGAGGGCTAAAGGTATTTTAGAAGGTCTTTTAGATGAAAAATATACTAAGGTATACCATCTTGAAATAAGGGCAGAGTTAATAGACCAAGAACTATTTGATGTGTTAGCTAAGTTTCCCAAAAATAAACTACAAATTGAAACAGGTATTCAATCTACCAATTATCAAACCTTAGAGGCCATTGATAGGCCATCAGACATTAAAAAGGCCTTGGATAATATTAAAAAATTAAAAGAGCAGGATAATATTAATGTACATTGTGATTTAATTGCTGGACTCCCTTATGATTATATGAAGACTATTGAAAAAGGTTTTAATGATATTTTCTACATCTCCCATGAGGTACAGCTGGGGTTTTTAAAACTTCTTAAAGGTGCAAAAATTAGAGAAAATGCAAAAGACCATGAATACAAGTTTTCATCCTATGCTCCTTATGAAATATTGAGTAATACTTATCTTTCTTATAATGAATTGTTTGAATTAAAAAGAATAGCTGCTTTAACTGAGCGCTTTAAAAATAGTGTTCATTTTCAAAACTCCTTATACAAATTGATTGGTTTATACAACAAAGGAGCTTTTACCTTTTTTAGAGATTTAAATACTTTTGCAAATAAACATATTGCATCTTTTTCTCAACATCATGCTTTTATGCTTTTATATGATTTTGCTAAGAAGAACATTAAAGATAATGTTAGCCAAGATGATTGGCATTTGTTAGTTGATTTAATAAGAAGTGACTATAGGGTTTGTCAAAACAGAGAGGCTTCAGCCTACTTTTCTAAGGAAGGGTAATTTTTCTGCTTTCAAAGAGAAATCTTTCATTAATAGGGGAATTCGAGCAAAAAACATAATCCTTCAAAGGTCCAAAGGTAAGAACATCTTCAAAGAAGGTTTTTTTCTTTATAGGTGGCATTATAACATAGCAAGTCTTATCAGCTTTTAAATTAGTAGAAATCTCATCAATTGAAATATTATACTTAAAATCAAAGGGCCTTTTTGTGAGATATTGACTTATAAAAGATTCAAGATTAATTAAAGGTAAATTTGACTCAGGCTCTAAAAAGGTCATTAGCTTATATACTTCATTGGCAACCAAACCATAACACATAGAACCATATTTAATGGACCTGCCACTAATAGCTGTAGTGAGGTCATCAAGGCTTTTAAAGTTTTCTACCTTTATTTTTGTTTCTTTTCTTATTTCTGCAACAAATTCATCCAAATCAGTATTGGCCAAAGCTAAATTACAGGGTGTTAAGTTTAAGGAATCAGAAAAAATATTAAATATTTCAACCAATTGAAAGCGAGCAGGGTGGTTTGCAGGAATTTTAGATTGTTTTTCTTTTAACCTTTTCCAATTTAAGCTGCCACTTTCAAAAGATTCAATTCCTTCATGGATAATGAAGGTAGGTTTTTTCATTAAGGTGGCATTTTTAAATAGTTTTTGAATAGCATTGTTAATCAAGGTAAAATGCTGGGGTGTATTTATTAAATAGCCTTCATAAAGCCCAAAAATTGGGTTTGTAAAAGAGTAAATTAACTTAAAGTGAAAAATTGAAGATACAAGAGGCTCTATAAGTGAAAGGCTTTCATCTTCAATAAGTCCACTGGCATAAGGAAAATCAAAAAGAGAATTTTTCATAGTTTCTAACTGATGACTTGCTATGTCATAATCAAAGGTTTTGGCTCTTTTAATACTAAGTTCACTTTCATTTTGATATCTTTCATAATCTAAAAGTAATAATAGGCCATACCTTTCATGGCCGGTATTTGAGACTCTTTTTGTGAGAATAAAGCCCTTATGCTCAGTAAAGAAACCTGTTTTAAGAGATCTCTTCATGTTTGCTAGAACCTTTCTTCTCATGGCTCTTTCTTTTGGGGTATTTATCAAATCAGGGTCAATTAAGTAATCTTTAGAGGATAACAAGTAGCCAGGCTGAAAGCTGGCTTCTATAGATTCATTTAGATCAAAGTTTCTATAGGAAAAAGAGGGCCACAAAGAGTGGTCTCTTGTGTTTAAAGGAACCATAATTGTAGGTATGTGTACAGCATTTTCTAAAAGTCTTTTCTCTGTAAAATTCATAATAATTACCTTTGGATGATGAATCTAAATATAACATATATTATTAGATATTTCTATTGTTTCTTTGTATCAAAGTCTCAAAATTCAAGTCTTTTGTCTTAAGCTACCTATTCACAAGATTAGTATGACCTTAAAAAAGTTAGCGTAAAGAAGCTGTAGAGATTTAAAAAAAAGGAAATTGCATATATTTTATAACTATGTTATAATATTCCAGATTATTCAGGAAGTATTATTATGCCTTTAAGTATGACTGGCTATGGATATAGCCAATATGAAAATGAGTTAATATGGCTAAAAGTTGAGATTAAGAGCGTCAATAGTCGCTATCTAGATCTAAACTTAAGATTGCCAAAAATAATCTCATTTACCGAAGATAAGGTAAGAACTCTCATAAGAAGTAAGGTAGAAAGAGGTAAGCTGGATTGTTTTGTTACTGTTGGCAATACAAATGGTAACTTTGTTAATCTAGAGTTAGACAAAAATATGGCTGACTCTTACCACAACATACTTGAAGAGATTAGAAAAGAATACAAACTAAAAAGTAGTATTTATGCTTCACAAGTTGCCTCTTATCCTGGAGTTGTAAATCAAGTTGAAAAAGATGTAGACAACGATAAGATTTTGGAAGCTGTTCTAATTGCCTTTGAACAAGCTCTAGATGCTTTAACTGAATCTAGAAGAGTAGAGGGTAAGGAGCTTTACAAGGACTGTATTTCAAAAATTGAAGAGTTTAAGGATCATTTGGACAAGATTAAGGAGTTATCCCTTGATTTACCTAAACTTTATAAAGAAAAGTTGGAAAAGAGATTGACTGAACTTCTTTCTGATTCTAAAGTGGATGAAACAAGATTAGCTCAAGAGGTTGCTTTCTTTGCAGATAGGGCCTGTGTCGATGAAGAGATAACTAGACTTACCAGTCACATATCTCAGTTTGTTGACAACATGGAACAAAGTCACTCTGGAAAGAAAATTGACTTTTTAATTCAAGAAATGCTTAGAGAGACTAATACAATAGCCTCTAAAGCAAACAATTTAGAAATAACAAAAAATACTTTAGAAATGAAGTATGTTTTGGAGAAAATTAGGGAACAAATACAGAATTTGGAGTAGAAAATGAAATTTTTAAACATTGGATTTGGTAATATGGTTTCATTAGAGAGAATAGTTGCTATTCTCAGTCCTGAGTCTGCCCCTGTTAAAAGAATTGTACAAGAAGCAAGAGAGCAGTCCATTTTGATAGATGCAACTTATGGAAGAAGGACAAGAGCGGTCATTGTTACGGACAGTGAGCACATTATTCTTTCACCCTTACAACCAGAAACCTTGGAAAAAAGGTTATCAGGAAAAAGTACAAGTGAAGAATTTGTATTAGATGAAATGGAAAATAATTAATATATTTAGATTTACTAGTTAATATATTATCAGTTAAATAAGGAGATATTAGATGATAAACAAACCCTCAGTTGAAGAATTAGAAAAGGACATACCAGTAAGATTTGTAATAGCAAATGCCATAGCAAAAAGATCTCGTGATATTGCATCTGGTGCAAAGGTTAGAATAGATACAAAGGAAAATAATCCTTTAACCATTGCTGCTATGGAATTAAAAAGCGGACAAGTTAGAGTTGTTGAAGCAGCTGAACAAGAAGATGAACTTTTTGAAGATATTGAATTAGAAGAAACTGTTGAAATAACCCAAGAAGAAAACGTTTAAAGGACATTGATATTTATGGACAAAAATTTACTTACTATGGACAAACTTGTTTCTCTAGCAAAAAGAAGGGGTTTTGTTTTTCCTGGATCAGAAATTTATGATGGTCTAGCCAACGCATGGGATTATGGTCCTTTAGGTGTAGAGCTAAAAAACAACATAAAGAATGCTTGGTGGAAAAAGTTTATATCAGAAAGCAAATATAATGTGGGCTTAGATAGCGCTATTTTAATGAATCCCAGAGTTTGGGAAGTATCTGGCCATGTTTCTTCTTTTGTGGATCCCTTAACTGATTGTAAAAATTGTAAATCAAGACATAGGGCAGATGACCTTATTGATGAATTTAATAAAAAGAACGGCATAGACTTTCAAGTTGAAGGTTTGGACAATAAGGGGCTTACTGATTATATTTTAGATAAAAAGATTCCATGTCCTAAATGTGGAGCTCATGACTTTACTCCTGTTAGACAATTTAACTGTATGTTTAAGACCTATCAAGGAGTAAATGAAGATACTGCAGCCCAAATCTATTTAAGACCAGAAACTGCACAAGGTATCTTTGTAAACTTTAAAAATGTGCAAAGGACAACTAGAAAAAGAATACCTTTTGGTATTGGACAAATTGGTAAATCTTTTAGAAACGAGATTACACCTGGAAACTTTGTATTTAGAACCAGAGAATTTGAACAAATGGAATTAGAATTCTTCTGCCAACCAGGAACAGATTTAGAATGGTTTGCTTACTGGAAGGACTTTTGCCATAAGTGGTTATTAAATATTGGACTAAAAGATGAAAATCTTACCTTAAGAGACCACTCTGAAAATGAACTCTCTTTTTATAGTGTTGCTACAACAGATATTGAGTTTAGATTTCCATTTGGTTGGGGAGAACTTTGGGGAATTGCTGATAGAACAGATTATGACTTAAAACAGCATTCTGAATTTTCTGGAGAAGATTTATCTTACTTCGATCCTGTTACCAATGAGAAATATACTCCCTATTGTGTTGAGCCATCTGTTGGTGTAGAAAGATTATTCTTAGCCCTATTAACAGAAGCTTATGACGAAGAAGAGTTAGAAGATGGAGACACCAGGGTTGTTTTAAGATTTCATCCCTTTATAGCACCTGTAAAAGCTGCTGTTCTTCCTTTATCTAAAAAACTAAATGAAGAAGCCCTAGAGGTTTATGACCTCATAAGGTCAAAGTACAATGTGGAATTTGATGATACTCAAAGTATTGGAAAAAGATACAGAAGACAAGACGAAATTGGTACACCCTTTTGCATAACTTATGACTTTGAGTCTAAAGAAGACAATAGTGTGACAATTAGATATAGAGATAGCATGAAACAAGACAGAATCCAAATTGATAAAATTTTGGATTTTCTTGATGAAAATATTAAATTATAACGGAGGAAAAAATGACAAAATACGTTTATCTTTTTAACGAAGGTAATGCAACAATGAAAAACCTATTAGGTGGTAAAGGTGCAAACCTGTCTGAGATGATTAATCTAGGCTTGCCAGTACCCCAAGGATTTACAGTTACAACAGACGCTTGTACTAAATACTATGCAGATGGAGAATTAATTTCTGATGAGATAAGAGAAGAGATTGCAGTAACTCTTAAAGCTCTTGAAGAAATGGTTGGCAAAGAATTTGGTAATAAGGACAATCCATTGTTGGTATCTGTTAGATCAGGTTCTCGTGCTTCTATGCCAGGAATGATGGATACTGTTTTAAATCTTGGTTTAAACGATATTGTTGTAGAAGGCTTAGCAAAACTAACAGGAAATCCTAGATTTGCTTATGATAGCTATAGAAGATTTGTAATGATGTTCTCTGATGTTGTTATTGGACTTTCAAAATTACACTTTGACAGAATTTTTGATGGAATCAAAAAAGATAAGGGTGTTGTAGAAGATAACGACCTAAGTGCTGATGACATGGTTTTTGTTCTTAATGAATTTAAGAAAATGTACAAAGACCAAACTGGTGAAGAATTCCCTCAAGATCCAATGGTTCAACTATACAAAGCAATAGAAGCCGTATTTAAATCATGGAATAACGAAAGAGCAATATATTATAGAAGAATGAATGATATCCCATCTAGTTGGGGAACCGCTGTAAACATTCAAGAAATGGTTTACGGTAACTTAGGTGATGATTCTGGTACAGGTGTTGCCTTTACAAGAAATCCTTCAACAGGTGATAACAAATTAATGGGTGAATACCTAATGAACGCACAAGGTGAAGACGTTGTTGCAGGAATAAGAACACCATTAACTATTGATCATTTAGAAGAAACAAATAAAGAAGTATTTGATGAATTTATTAACCTATCAAATAAATTAGAAAATCATTATAGAGACATGCAAGATATAGAGTTTACTATAGAAAAAGGTAAACTATTTTTACTACAAACAAGAAATGGTAAGAGAACCGCTCATGCAGCTTTAAAAATTGCAGTTGATTTAGTAGAAGAAGGACTTTTAACCAAAGAAGAAGCTCTTTTAAAGGTTGATCCTAAGCAATTAGACGCTCTATTACATCCTACCTTTGATGAAAAAGCCTTAAAGAGTGCAAAAGTTATTGGAACAGGTCTTGCCGCTTCTCCTGGTGCTGCAGCTGGTAAGGTTGTTTTCACAGCTGAAGATGCTAAAAGAATTGCTAAAGATGATGATTCTCCATTAATCTTGGTTAGAATTGAAACTTCTCCAGAAGATATTGAAGGTATGAATATATCTGCAGGTATCTTAACTGCAAGAGGCGGTATGACAAGTCACGCTGCTGTTGTTGCCAGAGGAATGGGTAAGTGCTGTGTATCTGGATGTCATGAACTAAATGTTCAAGAAGATAAGAAGATATTCCAATTAGATGGTAAAACCTATAAAGAAGGGGATTGGATCTCCTTAGACGGAACCCTAGGAAATATCTATGGAGAACGTATTGATACAACCACTCCAGAAATGACCGGTGACTTTGGTAAGTTTATGGGTTGGGTAGATGAGTTTAGAACTCTTAAGGTTAGAACAAATGCTGATACTCCTGGTGATGCTAGACAAGCACTTGAATTTGGAGCAGAAGGAATTGGACTATGCCGTACTGAGCACATGTTCTTTGAAGCTGATAGAATTTTAGCAGTTAGAGAAATGATCTTATCCGATACTAAAGAGCAAAGAAAAGCAGCTCTAGATAAGATATTACCTATGCAAATGGGAGATTTTGAAGAAATCTTTGAAGCTATGGAAGGAAAACCTGTAACCATTAGATTCTTAGATCCTCCTCTACATGAATTCTTACCACAAAAGGATAATGAAATTAAAGAATTAGCAGACAAACTAGGTGTTAGTTTAGACGCTGTTAAATCAAAAATAAGTGAACTTCATGAAATTAACCCAATGATGGGTCATAGAGGTTGTCGTTTAGCTGTTACATATCCTGAAATTGCTGTAATGCAAACAACAGCTGTTATTCAAGCAGCTATAAATGTACAGAAAAAAGGAATGACAGTTATACCTGAAATTATGATTCCCTTGGTTTCTGAACTTAAAGAATTAAAATTTGTTAAGAAGTTTGTTACAGAAACTGCAGAAAAAATATTAAAGGAAAACAAGGTTGACCTTACATATTCAGTTGGAACAATGATTGAAATTCCAAGAGCTGCTTTATTGGCAGACGAAATTGCAACTGAAGCAGAATTCTTCTCCTTTGGAACCAACGATTTAACACAAATGGCCTTTGGTTTCTCCAGAGACGATGCTGCTAAGTTCTTAACCGCCTACTATAATGAGCAAATACTAGAATCTGATCCCTTTGCTAGATTAGACCAAAAAGGTGTTGGAAAACTAGTTGAAACAGCAGTTAAACTTGGTAAAATGACAAGACCTAATATCAAGCTTGGTATTTGTGGAGAGCACGGTGGAGATCCTTCTACTGTTGAGTTCTGCTACAATGTAGGACTTGATTATGTATCTTGTTCACCATTTAGAGTTCCTATTGCTAGATTGGCAGCAGCTCAAGCAGCTATTGTTGCAAAGGGATAATAACCGAACAAGAAAAAGAAGCTTAGCTTCAAGTTGATATAATACAATTAGGGTGTAGTCAGAAATGGCTACACCTTTTATATTTCAAATTTTATTCTACTTATTTTCCAACTTTCTGCTACATATTTAAGAATTGAGAAAAACCTTTGAAATGCCTCTTTAGAAGAGGTATAAGAGGGTTAGAGAATACAAAATTTGAAAGGATTTAAATATGATAGTTGAAATTGAACAATTATACCAAATAACAATACCGGCTGAAATTCTTAAGAAACTCAATCTAAAAGAAGGGGATTTATTAGAAGTAACTGAAGAGAATGGTTGTCTTGTTTTACGCCCAGTAGTTATATATCCAAAGACTGAGATGATACGAATTGGAAAACTTGTAAAAGAGGCAGAAAACGAGTGTAAAAGTGATAATTCTAAAATTTATGATGATGTTAATAAAATGCTGTTAGATATGGGAATAGATATAGATAACATATAAGTATTCTTTTTTTCTATAAAAATACAATTATTATTTACAAATAAACAGCTTGAAAAGATAAAGGATTTAAGAACATGGCTTCTTTCAATAGTAAAGAAATGGCGAAAGAAATTGCTAGAGTTTTTGGCAAACTTGTACAAAAAGAATTGGAAGTAAAAAACATATATTTATATGGTTCATATGCTATGTTAGTGTTACTCTAAAAAGGGTCCACTTTTGACATTAATTCTAATCGAAAAAGGGTCCACTTTACATTAGCTTCCTGCCTAATTAGTATTAGGCAGGAGGGGA
>Ga0265293_10005424_pt1 | contig 21277 bp, 42 predicted proteins | sample Munlanlewell138R_FD_192505 | JGI IMG/M metagenome (GOLD analysis project Ga0265293, IMG submission 192505) | Leachate microbial communities from a municipal landfill in Southern Ontario, Canada - Leachate well 138R | ecosystem: Engineered > Solid waste > Landfill > Unclassified | place: Canada... | reverse complement strand
CTCGCCCACCGGCTCAGTTGTAAAGGATTCATTGACAACTGGAGGTTCGGGGGCGGCTTCCTTCCTCAGCCTCTCGATCTCGCCCGCCATGCCCAGGGCAAGGCATTGCAGCTCTTCAAAATGGCGGTCAGCGGCGTGGATATAATCGTTGACGCTGGCAAAGGTGTAGTCTGCGGGCATACTGACCCCGGCCCGCTCGACTGTTTCTACTTGGCCGCTGGGGCTGATGGTGTAGGTTTCGCGCTCTTCACTCATAACATGCCTCCTGCACTGCCAGTCTTTCGTCACGCGCTAGCAGGCTCTGGAACACCTGCCATGCGCTCTGCCCCGGCTCTCGGCGGCCTATTTCGTACTCATGCGGCCGCGCCGCCATGTCCCTTGACAGCCGAATGTGGCTTTTTGCGAATCGTAGCTGCTCGCCAGGGTTTGCCGAATAGCGTGAAAACCACCACCACCAACGAGCTTTTAGCTCTGCTCCTCTTGCTGTCAGAGGGTCTACCTGCTCGCCAATTCTGACCCCCTCCCGGGACACCTTCCTCTGCATCTGGATTGCATACTCTTTTCTGGTCACTGGCTGCCTCCCGCCATTGCTGCGTCGATTGCCGCTCTCATGCAGTGGACGTTTTCTAGCACAGCCTCCACTGGCAGCTGCACGTTTCCGATAGCGTTTTCCGGGTCGGCCAGCCAGTCTAGCCGGGCCTTGTCTTTGAGCAACTGCTCGCACTCGGCTTGCAGGGCTTCGTTCTCCTCCAGCAGTTCGCGGTCGTTCATCCCCCACCTCCCTGCTGCAGCGCTTTCGGGCGATCAGGCATGGGCATCCAGTGGGTAGGCTCGACCATAACGTAGGGCCACGACCAAACTTTATACCGAGGGTGGAAGCATCCGCTTGCTATCTTCCCTGACGGGGTGGCCAGAAGAACCCACGCGCCATCCCTCGGCGCTGTATCAATGGGCTGCCAGCCGTTACTTTGGGTTTCCATCACCACATCCATGGTCTGGCAAAACTTTTTAACCAGAACCTCTTCGATCAGGGGCATGACTGCGCTTCTCAGAAAGTCCCTGACGACTTCGCGCTTTTGATCGTTATTCATTCCCCACCTCCCTGCTTGCGGTGCTCGGCCAGGGCGGCGCTTCGATCATGGCACCACTGACACTGCTCCACCGGACCATGGCCGTCGTAAAGCGCTCCTGAGCCGTCGCATGTATTGCACCGAGCATGCTCAAGAAGCCCCGCCAGCCGCGCCACGTCCGGCGAATCTTGGCGGGCATCCCAGTAGCCTTGGTGATACCCGTCACCGTAACGAGCGTTTCGGTCACCCAGCATTGCGTTCAGGATGCGTTCTTGCTCCTGCACGTGAAGCTCACCATTGAACTGGATACGGGCGACCCAGCTCCCTGTTGGTCTGCTTAGCGTGTAGAAATTCGCTTCGCCATCTGCCCGGTGCTCAAGACCACCAAGGGGGTCATCAGGTGGCGACTGCCGATAGGGTTGTTTCTGCTCTTCGGGCTGCGGGGCTGCAGCCCACATGGCGCGGTAGACCTTCTCCGCGGATTCGGCGGCGCTATCAATGATCGTTACATGTCTGGCCCCAGCCTCGATCATTTCCGGCGTTATCTCCGGCTCACCCTGCACAGCAGGCGCTGCCATTTTTCCGGCGTCACGAATCATCTCTTTCAAGCCGGTCATTTCCGCCCCCCCGTCATCGCCTTGTGGCAGTCATTGCTGCCATGAATGTACGAATCGCTCATGATCTTCCGCATAGCCTCGCGCATCGCTTCAAGCGTGGATGGCAGCGTGTAGTGTTTGAGCGATGACCCGGCCGCGCGCAGTACCGAATCCAAGTTGGCGTCAATGCGCTGCTCTGGCGTCATGTCAGCCACAGGAACCAGCTTGTGCTTATTCATTTGAAAGCCCTCGCAGCGCCAGATTTGCCATGTCGACGACCGGCTGCAATCTAGCTATCTCGGCCCGACACTGATCTTCCCGCAACTTCAATAAGTCACGAAAGTCACTCAGCGTGATACTGATATACCGTCCCTTGTATTCGGCGGCTGAAATTGCGATCTCTTTGTTCCGGAATGCGCCGCGCTCGCCATCTCGTGAGCACATGAAAGTGAGTTCTCCGCACAGCTTCAAGTCTTTTTCGAGTTTTGAAATTCTTTCAATTGCTTGCTTGATATCCATTTATGCGGCCTCCTTCAGATCCTGTATGGCCCAGTACACGTCCAGACAAGCCCTGGCGTCGGCCATGGCGGTGTGGGCGTCCTCTAGGGTTTTTCCGGTGAAGTGCTCGTAGGCTTCGGTCAGCTTCGGCATCTTCCAGCCGTAGCGGCCTTTGGGGGGCATCTGCATGATGGGCTTGGCCAGGAGGCCGGTGCAGGCTTTGGCGCCAGCCTTCCATGCTTCACAGGCTGCATCGTCGGCGTAGCGCTTCAGGGCTATCCGGCATATGCGCTCGTCAAAAGATTGGTTGTGGCCGACACGCGTGATGGTCGTTGCCCAGTTGTCATTGAGCCACTCGACCACCGTGGATTCCGGCACCCCTTCATCGAGCGCCCGCTCTGTGGTGATGCCGTGGATGGCCGCCACATCGTCGGGAATGATCCAGCCGTCCGGGCGGATAATGATGTCGATCTCGCTCTTGATTTCCCGGGTATTGGCGTCAACCAGCATCGCGGCAAACTGGACGATGTGAGGCTGGTTTTCACCCTCAGACGGCTCGCCCCAGATGGGCAGCCCGGTGGTCTCTGTGTCATAAGGCATTATCATGTTCATCTGTTTTTTCTCCTTATCGGCTTGCAATCGAAATATCTTCGAACGACTCAAGGCCGGGAATATTCATGCCACCCTTTAGCGCCTTGGCCAGGCCGTTGCCCACCGACTCGTTGTAATCCAGCAGCTCGGGCGAGGCTTTACCTTCGGCTACTGCTTTAATAAGCTCCATTTTGTCGGTGAGGCGGGACTTCCATATGCGGCGTGCGTGGGCGCCGGAGGCAGCTGGAGCTTCAACCACCGGGGCGACAGCAACCGTGGTGGCGGCCTGCATTTCTTTGGCCGCGGCAAGATCCTCTTTTCCTTTCTCGCGCAGCTTATCGGCCTGAGCCATCAGCCTTTCTTGATCTTTCCGCGCTTTCTCGGCAGCCTTTGCCTCGGCCTCTCGCCTGAGCCGATCCTGCTCTCTCACAAAGTCGCCCATCTTCGCCTTCACTGACTTCTCGAACTCTGCAATGGCATCGACTGCGGGGCGGAACATATCCATGGTCGCCTTCTTGGCGGCGTCGAGCGGAGATGTAATAGCCTTGCGTTTTTCGTCAAGCGCCTTGCCGCGCCGCTTGATCTCTGTCAAAAGGTCAGCAGCTTCTTGATATTCCGGCTGGCTCTTGATGGCCAGAGAGGCAGACTGCTGTGCAAGCTCGGCCAGGCTGGCAATCTCGTTTCGGGTTTCGGCAGGAACTGCGGGAAGGATCTGCTTTGCAGCGCTCATTGGGATTTCTCCTTTAGGAAGTTATGTATCACCAGGCAGGAACGGAACACGTTCATGTCATTCGGGGATTCGTAAGGCTCCAGCACATAAGTGCCGTCTTTTTTGAGGTGAAGGCCGTAGCGATCGAGCACTTTCTCTTCGCCCTTTGGCTGTGAAGCGTTTTGAGCTTCTTGGTATGCGGCAACTTGCGGGCCTACCGAGGGCATCAGCTTTAAGCTGGTCTTGTAATCAACGATGGCTCGCCGCAGTTTCTTTCGCTTGGGCAGACGGCAGACAAGATCGACGGTGCCGGCATAGCGGAGGCCGGGGTGATATACGCGCTCCTCGGGCAGCTCGACTTCCACACCGCTTTCCAGCAGGAAACGCTCAAACGCACGCACATACTCCGCGTACTCGGGCATGACCGAATCCCAGTCAAGCGTTTCCCATAACAGCATTTCGCAGCACTGATGGATGTACGTTCCGCGGGCCGCCGCCGTGTCCAGAATGTTTCGCGGGATACCGGCATAGCTGCTAATAGGCGCCAGCACTTGAGTGACGCTGGGGACCAGCTCACCGTCGAAGCGATAGGTGTGCGTAGAGGGCTCAAAGGACAACATCACACGCCCTCGATCCAAGCCAGGGCATCGTTGACGCTGGCGAAGGGCATTTTGTCCAGCGCCTCTATACCCATCGCTTCAGCGACGGCAGACTCCTCGATGCCTTTATTTTTGGCCTTCATGCGCAGCAGATTGATCTGCTTCTCAGTGGCCACGCCGTCGCCCTGCCTGACCGGGGCGGGGCGCTGCTGAGGTTTGGGCTTGCTTTGCTGCTGGTCATCATCGCCGTCGCGGAACTCGGGCGGCAGGTCTTCGATGTCTTGGGTAAAGCAGTCGCTGGCAGCGGTGGCGGTGAGCACGGCATCAATCAACGCGCGCTTCTTGGCCATCTTCAAGATGGTGTTTGCCAGGTCGGCAGGCTCAGTTCTGATCTGAGGGCGCTTGTATGCTGGCGCATTGTTATAACCTTTATTCCACTTTTCGCGCTTGCGGCTCGGGTCGGCTTCGTCGAACTCTTCCTGGCAGACAGCATTCCGCCATTTGTATTTTTCTTCGTTGCTGGAACACTCGCCAATACCGGCGCCCACAAAAACACCCGAGGGCGAAACAAGCCTGACCTTCACCAAATAGCGGATCTGATCGCTATCACTAAGGTCTGTTACTTCCGGGTCAGCAGATAGCCGAAACGTCGCCATGATCTTTTCAGCACCCGGCTTATAGAGGCTGGGGGTCTTGGTGCCAGGGATCACTCCATAGTGAGTGTCCTTTTTCATGACCTGCTTCATGACCCTCTGGATGGTGTTGACCTGATTTTGAATTTCGGAAGCCGTCAGAGGCTTCTGTTCTTGCTCAATAACTAGTTGCTGGCTGCTCATAAAAAATGCTCCTCTGTCTCAATAAGATCCTGTGCGTACTCAGTGACGCGCTCGCTCATTCTTTCTGTGGCCAGAAGGATTTCGTGCTGCAGCAGGGACGGACTGATTTGCTCGGCGCTGGCCAGAATCCTCAGCTTGGCCAGAGCCTGGATGTCTTCGTCCGTGAGGCAGTAATCGTCGAGCGCTACCACGATGGCTTTTTCATCGCGCCACACGTCTCGGGCGCGCTCCTGTGCAGCGCTCCGGATGGCCTCGCCGCGCTCAATGCGGTCCGAATATTCGTTGCTCATGGCCCTGACTGGGCAGGCATATGCAGGCATGATTTCCTCCAGCAGTAGATCGTCAGTAGTGGTGGGGTAGAAGTTCGGTGTCATGGCCGACAGTCCCGCAGGTGGTGGATTAGCAGGGCATCCCGGCATGACCCGGTGAGCTCCCACTCGTAGGCGTCCACGGCCAGAGCCATGGTGGTGGCCATGCAACCTGTCATAAGCACGAAGGCGAGGATGGGTGCGAGGATTTTCACTTAATCACCTCCTCGATCAGGTCGACCATGCGAGCTGCTACGCGGCCGGCATCGCCGTAATCGTCCAAGACCGTGCGCAGGTACTGGCAAACATGGATCTCGACCTCGAAGTCGTCGCAGTCAGCGATTGCACGGCGGAGCTTCTGCTCTGGGTTGAAGTTGGGCAGGCGGCTGTGGGTGGCCGGAGCCGTCAGCTCCCTGCTAACCGGAATCGGGCGAGTGGTGAAGCGTGGATTGAGGCTCATCTGCCTTACCCCTGTGTTGTGGTGTTGGGGTAAATATGCACCAGTGCAATACTTATGTCAATGCATTGGTGCAATTTTTTGCTATACTCACCCCAAGGCCAAAAGGCAGGCACAAAAAAGCCCGGGAGGGCAGGGGGATCAGATGGCAAACGAAGAGGCGGAGGGAAGTAGCGTTTTGGGAGCCGAGCGCGAGCTGCCACCTGGATGGATGCGGATTAATGGTTATTGCAGAGTAGATGGAGAGGGGAAGTGCCTAGAGGGTGATGATTGTCAGCGGTGCCGAACCCATGCTGGAGCCAAGTCCATGCGCGACTAAACCCTTGGCCGTCTTTATGTTGGGCTGGCCATTACTCCCAGTCCGGCTCAAATGAATTTGGCTCAACACTGTTACGGAGTGCTTCGCGATGTCTAAGGTCAGAGTTTTCCTGATTAAGTGCTTGAAGTTTCCTTTCATGCTCATTGCGGGCGCTTACGAGGGATACGTTTTGCTTATCCTGGATATTTTGCCGCTCCGAAAGGAGGCGCTTAATCTCATTATCTTTACTTGCAGACAGCGCCTGGAGGGTTCCTATTTTCTCGGAGTTAGCTTGGAGTCTCCGAACGAAAGTCCAGTTAAGCCCGAGCGACACCGCTGCGACTGCGGCAAAAGGATTCTCGATGATGAGGTTAAGAATCTCCATGTTTCAGGCTCTGTTCATTGATTGGAGGCGTGGTGCCGATTTTCTTTATTGGTCGTCTTTTGTGTGGGGTAGGTATATGGCCCGGGATCTGCTGTTCTTCATGGCGCCTTCAATGTCGGGTTCCTGTCGGGCCAAGCCGGAGCTACCGATGTATATCTCTACACTCTCCACGCACATGAGTGCAGAACTCTAAGCTTCCTGTCCAAGAGTCGAAAACCCAAAGTGCAGCGGTATCCCCGGCCTGATTGACCTGGTATCGGGCTGAAACAAGAATGGCCAGGGCGAGGATGGTGGCGGCGATAATGATGGATTTGTTCATCTTTCGTCCTATCGCGGCAGATGGTTTGAGCAGGCCGTAAGCACACGATACAAGCGACGGTCGTGTTCTCCCCCGCCCGGGTTTGCTTCCGCCTTCATCATTTGATCGTATTCCTTCATTCCGAACTCGGCCTCCATGCTGTCCGCGAGACATGCGCAGTACGCTCTTGCTTTGCTTGCGGGAAGGCCTTGCCGAGCCATGCTTTCTGAGCACCGATCAACATAAGAAGCCTTTGCGACCGGGGGCCACAAGTCTGAGGCGCCAGCGATCAAGGATGCAAAAAGAAGGACAATCGGCATTAGCTTGTTCATTATTCTTATCTCTTACCTTGATGAAAGCTCGTCAATAAGGGGCTGTATCCTTGCAGCGGCCTCGGAATCCCCGCTTCTCAGTACATGCAGCCACGTCTCGCAAGCGGCTGCGGCGGCCCATCCTGGGTGCCCATACGATCTTGCTCCCGATCTGAGCCAGCGCTGTCTCTCCGCTGTCGCTTTGTTGAGAAGCCTTAAAATCTCTTCCGCAAGCTCATCTTCAGGCAGGGATAGGGCAGCATCAATCTTCACTCTTAGCGCCAGTAGAGATTCAGATATTTTCTTGCGGGCAGACCGCTTGAAAATTCCAGATGTTGCATCTCTGATCTGGATCAACTCTTGCTCATTAAAGCTCATCACCGCCTCCTTTCAGTTTTGCGGTTTGTTTTCAATCCACCACATACCTTGATGGCTTGATGATTGCTCCAACGGGGTGAATTTTCAGAATCCTGGCCCTTTCGATGGTCATGGGCGGGTGAGCGTCGTTGACGCTCAGAAGTCTCACAAAGCCATCCCTCTCGTGCATAAAAACCTTGATGACTGACTGGACCGTAACACCGTCGTTGAACTGGACCATCACTTCATCGCCAGAGAGGTAGGGCTTGCCAGGCTCGATCAGCACGAACTCTCCGCTGCGGATGCGCGGCTCCATGCTGTCGCCGACCACTTTGAGTGCATATGCATTGGGGTCGCTGCTGCTGATTAAAACCCTGCCATCCCCATGACCAGGTGGGTAGTCGATGGCCTCAAAGTACCCATCAGCCCCCAGCTTTGCTAACCCTACAACAGGCACAGAACCCCCCTTGACTGCTATTACCACCCCTTGCGTGTTGCTCTGGTGATCTGCTGGTAGCGCAGCATCGATAGGTGCATATCCGCGCATCTGGTCTGTGCTGACGCCAAAATAGTCGGCCAGAGGCCTCACTTGCTTATCCTTGGGCTCTCTTATCCCCTTCGGACTCAGGGGGTTGAGAATCCTAGAAATAGTTGACTGGCCAACACCTGTGGCTCTGCTTAGCTCCACCTGGCTGATTCCCCTCTGGGACATCAGTTCGGCGAGAATCTTGTGAATCGACTTTTTCATGGGTGCAATCTTCGTTCTGCTGGGTGCATAGGGCAATTGCATCATCTCTTGCAATATATGCACTAGTGCAATATCCTTGCGCTGAACAGGAGGATACTTAGTGGAACGACTCTCTATCTCGGAGATGGTTGAAGAGCTGATAGGCAGCGGCATGACAGGCAAGGCTATTGCCGAGATTGCCGGTTGTGACACTTCGACCATATCTCGCATCAGGCATGGCCAGATCATCGACCCGAAACATTCAGTTGGCGTCGCTATTGAGGATCTGCATCGAAAGGCCATACCTGGCCACACCAAAACCCACCCCAGGAGGCCCCATGACCTCTAAGCCGACCCGTCTCACGACCACCGAAGATGACTCCTCATGTAGTGATCAAGAAAGAGGCCGCAACCCCTCTCAGCGATGCGCCAGGTCAGGATGCACAAAGCAATCGGTGAAAGACCTAATGCGGACACAGCCTGGAGCGGTGTACCTATTAGCTCCTGAAGGCTGTCGCTGTGCAGATACAGAGCAAGAAGTATCACTGAGGCTGCAAGCCAGAAGGTGGCGGTGGTCACGATGGCTACCAGTCGGATCAATCCGTCGCATCTGGCGTAGATGATCGCGAGCTCTGGGGAGGGGAGAGTTTTGTTATTCATGCCTAGATCCTTTGTTGTTATGAGTTGTGGCCGGAAAGGAGGGTCGCAGCACACACTGCAGCCCTCGCTTCGAGTGGATTGCAGCCTTGATTCTCTGTCGAGCCTTCCTCTTTGTCCATACCGAGCCCCTGCCTCACAGGAGATCTCATGAACAAACCCAAGCTCATGGGGCAAGTGACCACCCACATGTCAGACGCAGACGCCCGAGCTCTTGCCGGTCTGGCAGACATAGCGGGGCAGACCACCTCCCAATATTTGCGTGAGCTCATCGAGATGCACCTCCAAGAACGTCGCAGGGAGTATGAGCTTATGCAGGAAGTGTTTGGTTCGCAGAGTTCGATCAGTTCGCTGCGTGCGGAGGGAAAATGATGGTGCTCACAACCCTCGCCATTGTCGCCATCTATGTCATTGGCGTCGCTTTTCTCGTGCGCCGCGAAATCAAGCAGCAGGAAAAGATCGAGAAAAAGATTATCCATGGCCGAATCACGGCAGCTCGGATTGTAAGGGCGCGGAGGGAGAAGTGAAGCGAACCCCTTTGGAACGTAAAACGCCACTGAGGGCGAAGGTCGGGTTGAAGCCTAGTGGCCGATTAAAGCCACGCTCAACGAGCAAGCGCTCGATGGGCAAGCCAGATCCCCGCTGGCGCAGCCGGAAGTACCTGGACTGGGTAAAGACGTTGCCCTGCGTTATTTGCGGCGCTCCAGCGGACGATCCGCACCACATAAAAGGAATTGGAAATCTGAGCGGAGCAGGGCTGACAGCGCCTGACGGGTACGCGCTACCAGTGTGCCGCTCACATCATGAAGAGATTCACCAAAACCCCGACCTCTGGCCCATGCAGTTCGAGTGGGTCGCCAGAACGCTCAACAGGGCGCTGGCAGAGGGTGTTTTGGTGGTGGGTAAGTAAGCAAAGAAAAACCCGCCAGGTTGCAGCCTATAGCGGGTTAAGAATTTCAATCAACAGAGGTAATTATATATGGTCGGCGCAAAAAGGAAAGGAGTAGGAAAAAAGACTCGCTTTGAGGTTTTCAAGCGAGATTCATTTACCTGCCAGTACTGCGGCAAGGCCGCGCCAGAAGTGGTCCTGCATGTCGATCACATCAACCCGGTCAGTAATGGCGGCGACAACGAGATCATCAATCTTGTGACCGCGTGCCAGAGCTGCAATCTGGGGAAGTCGGACAGGCTGCTGGATGACAGTAGTGCGCTCATCAGGCAGAGAGAAGAAATAGAGCGCCTGAGTGAGCGGAGAGAGCAGCTAGAGATGATGCTCAGATGGCGAGATGAGGCGAAAGCCGCAGGCGACATGCTTATTAAGGTGATTGAAGACGCCATCCTCGAAAATATTGACGGCAGAAACATCACTGATTCAGGCCGCAAGCTGATCAAGCAGTGGTCACAAAAATTCTGTGTAAACGACATTCTTGATGCAGTCGAGGTGGCGGCGGAAAAATTGCCAGACCCGGAAGACAGGACAAGCAAAAGCTACCACGAGTTTTTCGATAGCATCCCAAAAATCTGTGCATTCAAGAGTAAGCCGAAAGACGAGCAGCGGCTTTACTACGCACGAGGCATCCTAAGAAACCGTGTTAGCTACTGCAACGACTGGAAGGCGATTGAGCTTCTGAGAGCTGCCGCCGATGCGGGTGCTGACGTTGAAGATCTTGTTGAGATAACCAAGGAGGTTCGCAACTGGACGCAGTTCAGGGCTGCGATGGAGGAGATCATCAACAATGGCTAGAGCAAGAAACATTAAACCCGGATTCTTTAAAAACGAAGATCTGGCCAGCATCGACCCTCACGCAAGGCTGCTTTTTATCGGCTTGTGGACTCACGCTGACAAGCATGGACGGTTCGAGGTTCGTGTTGAAAAGATCAAAGCGGAGATCTTCCCTTATGAGCAAGTCATGCTTGAATCATGCTTGGCCCAACTATGGGACAAGCACTTCCTAACCTTCTACGAAGCCGGAAATAAGCGCTTTGGGCAGATAAATAACTGGAAGCGCCACCAAACGCCCCACCACAAAGAGGTTGAGAGCGGCATACCTCCATGCAAGACCGAGAAAGTATTTATAGATCAAGAGGATATGTATGCTTGGCTCAAGCATGAATCAAGCATAACCCAATCACGGTTCAAGCAGGTCGCTTCTTGTCCCACTGATTCCCTTAACCGGATACCGGATACCGGATTCATTGATTCCGGTGTCGACGAGTCGTCATCGCCTGGCGGCGAGGACTCCGGGGCAGAAGATCCACCCGAAACTCCTGCACAGGAAACCCCGCCTGCTGAGAAGCCGCGGTTCGTTGCCAAGCACGCTGAGCTCCCACCCAATGTTGACCAGGCGAATTGGCAGCGATGGTGCGAGTTTCGTTCGTCGAAACGCAAGCCGGTGTCCGAGCAGGCTGCTCGTGAGCAGATCGCAATGCTGGCCGAGCACCCGCCAGACGTGCAACGCGCCATTGTCCAGAAATCCATTGCCAGTGATTACCAGGGGCTGTTCGCCCCGAAAGGAGCCAACAATGCAAGCCATCGATCGAATCTTGACCGTCGTACAGAACTCGCAAGCCACTACACAGACTTCGACAAGGCCACTGACTTTTAGCGATCACGAACGGGAAGTGACCGGGTATTTCTGGATGCGCATGCGCAACCTGTTCGGCGCGGCGAAGATGGACGCGACGTGGCCTGACGAGAAAACCCTCAAGCTGGCCAAGATGGAATATGCCAAAACCATCGGCCAGTTTAACCGCGACCAGATCCATGAAGCGTTCGAGGATGTGAAGCGGTCTCGCCAATCGGGCAGCGAACGATTCCAGTGGCCCGACGTGGACGCAATCCTGGGCCTGCTGACGAAGGAGGGCGAAATCACCGGCGCCTGGGGCACTGCGGCACACCGCATCTACGAGCCAGAGCGGCTGCTTGAGGACATTGGCGCGAGAGAGCGGGCACATGCGGCTGGGGAGAAAACATTGGCTGGATTGAGGGGAATATTTGGGTGAATCACGCAGTTTTCATCAGCGAAGCTGAAGAGTTTTTCGCGCCAACCAGCACCGATCTGGTTGATGGCTTAGTGGCCGAGTACCGGAAAGAGCGCTCGTGCATCGAGGATGTAGACGCCTTCCTGTCTGGGGAGGGCTTCCACAAGGCGCTGGGTTATTACATCGCTGGGAATCGCGAGGAGCTTCACGGTCTTCGCTCCACTCCAGCCACGGAAAGGCTGTTCCAGGTTAAAAACGCTATTGCAGCCCTGAACGCCGCACACTGGGACAAGGCTCTGCGCCTCACCGACGTGCTGGACTGGATGCCAGCGAACCGTCGTGAAGATTGGTTCGATCAGATTGAGAAATTGAAAACACCCGACTTCGAGGAAGATACCGTTCGCGCCACGCTTGGAACTCTGCTTTCTCAGCGCATGGATTTTCTCGCCGAAATGGTGGACGGAATATTCCAGGCGCTATCAAGAAGCCATGTAACTAACCGTCCGGAGGGGTTCAGCAAGCGGTTGATCCTCACTGGTGTCACGAATGACTACGGCGGCTACGGGTCGCGCCAGACGGGCCATATCAACGACCTGCGAAAGGTCATCGCGAAATTCATGGGCCGGGACGAGCCAGGCTACAGCGCGAGCAATCGCATGGTTGAGATTGCCCGTGCGCACCATAGGGGCGAGTGGGTGGACGTGGACGGCGGAGCGCTACGGGTACGCTGCTACCTGAATGGTAATGCTCACATCGAGATCCATCCCGATATTGCCTGGCGGCTGAATCAAATTCTCGCCCACCGGCACCCAATGGCGATCCCCTCCCAGTTCCGCACCAAGCCGAAGAAATCGGCCAAAGTCCGTGAGCATACGCTTATGGATCGGCCCCTGCCGTTCGCTGTACTGGATCTGCTGGATCAGTTGAAGCCGGTGCGCACGTCGGCAATGAAAAACAGCTGGGGCGAGGTTGTCGCGGAGCCGGTCACGACCAACAGAAATTCGGTGGAATTTCCCTACGGCGACTGGAGCAAGCACGTGGTGCAGGAAGCCAGTCGCGTTCTGGCGGCAGTTGGCGGTGTGCCGATGAGCAGGGGTGGCAGCAGTTGGTGGGAGTTCGACTACCCGCCGAAAGAGGTTATCAAGCGCATCGTTGTTGAGGGCTCCATTCCTGATCACAAGTCGCACCAATTCTACCCCACACCCAAAGGCCTGGCGCTACGCGCTGTTGAGCTGGCGGGGATCGGCCCGAATGACGCCGTGCTGGAACCAAGCGCCGGCACCGGTGGCATCGCTGACCTGCTGCCAGAGGATCGCACCCTGTGCATCGAGGTGAGTCCGCTGCATTGCGCGGTTCTGGAGAGCAAGGGTCACAAGGTATTCGAGGCCGATTTCCTGAAGTGGCAGTCGCCACAGCAGTTCAGCCGCATTGTGATGAATCCACCCTTCAGCGAAGGCCGCTGGCAAGCGCACATTGAGGCTGCGGCGAAACTGGTAGCCGATGGTGGCCGCCTCGTTGCGATACTACCGGCCAGCGCGAGCGGCAAAGCGCTGTTGCCAGGATTCAGCCTGACCTTCGATGGCCCGTATGACAACGAATTCTCCGGCACGTCGGTGTCTGTCGTCATTGTCGTAGCGGAGAAATCGTCATGAAAAAACGACCAGGCGGAAGGCGGAAGAATCCTCTGGAACCCCTGCTGTGCAACCACTGCGACCATCGCGGCCTGCGCTACCAGGGTAAGAAGAATCTCAAAGAGGGCTTCTCAAAAATATACAGGTGCCCATCGTGCGGACGCTACAGCTCCAACCCGGTCTCAGAGCGCAAGAAGGTGACTGAGCCGGTGGAGATGTGCCTGTACCACGACGCCCCGAAGTCCTTTATGTCCCGGATGTTCCGGCTGCAAACCATGTCATGGAGGGTGGAGCAATGAAACCGTCAATTGATCCCGAGAAAGCTGCCCAGCGCGAAGAGCTGGCAAGGCAGATGGCCGAATTCGAGGCGAGACACGGGCCTGTTGAATCGTTGCCGACCGTTATCCGAGACGACGAGCCGGTGTGCAGCATCCTGTCGGACATGCAGCGCAGGCGAGGGAAGAAGGGTCTTGCGTCGAGGCATTCAAAATGAGGGAGTGGACGAACCATCAAATCAAGCATCTTGCGCGCTGGTATGGCGACAAGCCCGCCATCGAGATTGCGGGTGACCTGGGCAGGCCAGTAGGCGCCATTCACAAGATGGCGCAAAGGCAAGGTCTGGATGGCTACGGCGGCAAATTCAACAAGCGGAGAATCTGCCGCGCTGCCGTCAAAAATCTGGCAGAGGCGGGGCTGTCGGTTACGCAGATTGCCGAGCGCCTGGGCGCGCATCGCACCTCGATCTGGTACATCGCAAAGCGTGAGCTATCAGAGGTCAACCAGCAGGCGCTGGCTCGCGCAGGGGCAGAAAGAATGGCGAGGGGGAGGGGCGGGAAGTGAGCGAACTGGAGACCGCCCTAGCTATGCAGTTTCGCGCCCTAAGGATTGCTGCTCCCGTCAGGGAGTTCCGATTCGCCGCACTGCACGTCGGTATGGGGAAAGGAATAAGAGAGCGGCTGAGGGCTGCCGAGCTTAAAGATTGGAGGTTTGATTTTGCGTGGCCGGATCTCCATGTCGCCGTTGAGGTTGAGGGGGGCGGATGGATTGGAGGGCGTCATAGCCGTGGAGCTGGATTTGCTGCTGACCTCGAAAAGTACGACGCGGCTATGCGGTTGGGTTGGACCGTCTATCGCTGCTCTGGCGAGATGATCAAGTCCGGGCGGGCGTCGGGGACAATCAATATTATTCTGTCCATGGCGGAATCCCGCAAAAAGTTTTTAAAGCGAGGTGAAGAAAATGAACTGGCATGATTATTTTGTTGATGAGGGAATAACCTTGTCATGGAAAATTAGGCCCGCAAGGATGATTTATCCTGGGCGTGTTGTTTCATTCAAGAACACGCATGGATACCTGGTAGTAAAGCTGAAAGGAAAGCAGCACATGGTGCACAGGGTGTTGTGGGAGATGCGCAACGGCCCCATTCCTGCCGGAATGCAAATAGATCATATTGACGGGGACAGACTAAATAATTTACCTGGAAACCTGCGGCTTGCTACTCATTCTGAAAATTGCCATAACAGGGGAGTCCAAAAAAATAGCTCGTCCGGTGTCAAGGGGGTTCATTGGGATAAGGCAAGAAAAAAATGGCGCGCAAAGGCGTACCTCGGGGGAAAAATACGTCATGCAGGATATTTTGACGATCTTGAAGAAGCGAGTGCTGCGGCGAAAAATTTAAGAGACATCCTTCATGGAGATTTCGCTCGACATGGATAGAAGTTTATATCTTGAGGCGTCCTACTTCGGCTGGCTGGCGGTTAAGGGGATGATGAAATGAACCGAGCTACGACCTGGGGCAGTGCAATTATCGACGGCAAAGGCACCGGCCTGGCCGGATGCTCTGACGTTATCTGTGAGAGGGATTGCCTGAGGAAAGATCCGTTATTGAAAAAAGAACAGAACCTTAAGCGGCTGGTGAAGGGGGCTGGCTGCAAACATTTTATTCCGACTGTGGAGATGAACAAAAATGCTGAGAGTTAAATTAACTCATCCCAACGCCAGGCTGCCCAAGCGGAACCATCTGACCGATGCCGGCTTGGATATCTACGCAGTGGAGCACGCGACGCTTAAGCCTGGTGTTCACGCAGTGCTGCCGACTGGAGTGCATGTGGAGATACCAGCGGGCTGTGTCGGTCTGATCTGGCCTCGATCCGGACTGGCAGCAAAGTATGGAATTGACACCCTTGCTGGCGTGATCGACTCCTCATATCGCGGGGAAATTAAAGTCTCGACCATCAACCACGGGCACGATGAATTTGAAATAAAGCCAGGAGACAGGATCGCTCAGCTTCTGATTCAGAAGGTGGGGCTGCTGGAGCCGGTGGAAGTGGACGAGTTGAGAGACACCGAGCGCGGTGAGCAAGGGCTGGGGAGCAGCGGACGGTGATCAAATGACACCCCGAGAACACGCCGCCGAAATCATGAAGCTGGCGACACGGCAGGAGCGCCGCGCCAGGCTTGCGGAGTGCCCCGAGTGGATGCGCGGCATTGTGCAAAAGCACGTTGAGAATGCGATGGCGTTGGCTAAGGCGAGAGGGAAGGCGGATGGCTGAAATCATGCTGACCAAGGTCAATCAGGGTTTCGTGCCGGCATTCGAGAGCGACCGGGAGGCCATGGCCCGCATCAGGCAGGGCGCTCTGGTCCGCTGTGACATCGTTCAGCCGCGCAATGTGAAGTTTCATCGGAAGCTGTTTGCCCTGCTCAATCTGGGTTTCGATTCATGGGAGCCACCAGAGCAGGAGTTCCGTGGCCTGCCGGTGCAGAAGAATTTCGAGCGGTTCCGCAAGGACTGCATCATTGCCGCAGGATGGTATGACGCGGTGGCGAATTTGAAGGGCGAGGTCCGGGCCGAGGCGAAATCTATCAGCTTCGCCAAAATGGACGAAGAAGAATTCTCCCGGCTCTACAACGCTGTGGCGAATGTGATTTTGCAGAAGGTGCTGACCAACTACACGCGGGACGATCTGGACCGGGTGGTTGAGCAGGTTTTGAATTTTTAACTGAGGGATAGAAATGAAAGGCAACTATGAGAAGACAGCAGACTATCTGATTTCAAATGGGGAAGACCTGGTTCGCCTCGGGAAGGCTATCAAAAACCCGAAAACAACCCTTAAGGATCTGGTGGCCTGCGCTGATAAGTGCGGGCTTGTATTGGAGCTTTTGGTTGCTCCGAACGAGCAGGAAGAGGTCGAGGAGTAATGGCCAGGGGAGTTAATCGCGTAATTCTGATCGGCAACCTGGGGCAGGACCCGGAGACCCGCTATATGCCAAGCGGCGGCGCGGTAACCAATGTCAGCATCGCCACCAGCGAGTCCTGGAAGGACAAGAACACGGGTCAGGCACAGGAGCGCACCGAGTGGCATCGGGTGGTGTTCTTCAACCGCCTGGCGGAGATCGCCGCCCAGTACCTCAAGAAGGGCTCCAAGGTGTATGTGGAAGGCAGCCTGCGCACCCGAAAGTACCAGGCGCAAGATGGCAGCGACAGGTGGTCAACCGAGGTTGTCGCCAGCCAGATGCAGATGCTTGATGGAAAAGGGGATGCGTCAGGCGGGGCGCCTCAGGCAAGTGATGCTCCTGCGCAACAGAGCGGTGACCGGCCAGCGTCTGGAGGTGGGCAGGGTGGTGGCTATGCGGATTTCGACGGCGATATTCCCTTCCTTCAGCATGAACGAGGCTCAGTGATATGAGTCAGTTTAACGCCAGTGGCTCAAAGTATTTGCGCCCAATTCAGACAGTTGATGGTTGCGTTGACGTGTACGCCGTGCTCGACGCGTTCGATGTCCGATGTCCGGCGCGCCAGCACGCCATCAAGAAGCTGTTATGTGCAGGGATACGGGGCAAGGGTGGCGTGATGCAAGACCTAGCCGAGGCGAGGGACGCCGTTTCGAGGGCGGTTGACCTGGAGGCCGGCAGAGGCGCTGAGATACTGGATGGCGGCAGCAAGTTAGACGGGGACTGTCAGCTCTACACCGGCAAGTGCAGCTGTCCGAACGGTGAACCGATCTGTGTGCCAAGGCAAGGTTGAGGCAAGGGGAAAGGGGGAGAGAGATGACAGAGGCGGAGATAGAAGAGGCTCTAAATTTATATGGGTGGGGGCGCTGGGCAATGGTTAATTATGACAGAATGCTCGGCTCTCACTCCATACTTGGTCAAATTGCGCTCACCGGCTACAGGGAGGAGACAAAGTATCCCATCCCACCAATAAGCACTGAGGAGGCGATGAGCGTGGACGCCGTAATTGCAACCCTTCCACGCGAAACACGACAGCTTTTACTCTTGCGATATGGCAAGCAGATGGAATATCGAGCTATTGGCAGAGCGGTTAGAGCGCACCATGCGACAGTAAAAAATAGAATCTCGAGCGCCCTGTATGATATTTGGCAGATCTTAACGACAACGTGTTGACGATTATCCAGTTATCCACTAACCTCATTAATAATTGCACGAATTGTCACAGCGCACCAGAAGCCCGCCACCGAGCGGGTTTTTTTGTGGTTTAAATCTACCCCTCTGTGCTGCAATCCCTCTCCATACAGTCAGCACATTCTCACCGCCTGCGGGCGGTTTTTATTCGTAGGCTCACGTTTTGGCGTGGGCCTTTTTTTATGTCGCCCTGCGGGGAATTCGGAATGCCAAACATGCCCGAGAGAGATCCTGGCCTCTGGGTCGCCATAACAGCCTTTCTCAACCTGCATGGCTCGCAAATCTATGCGTTCCTGATGTCTGTCGCCGTGGCGGCGCTCAGGGTCGTGTATGGCGGCGGAGGCCATAGGCAGATGCTTTTGGAGGGAACGCTGTGCGGTCTGGCGGCGCTGGCTACTGTTCCGCTGCTTGAGTATCTCGGGCTTCCTTCAAATCTGGCCGTCTTTATCGGTGCTTACGCTGGATTTATCGGCGTTGAAAAGATCCGCGAGTATGCGGACAGAATTCTCAGCAAGAAGGTGGGCAAGTGAGCTTTCAGCAGGCTGTTGAATTCGTGCTCTCGGAAGAGGGTGGTTATAGCAATGACCCTCAAGATCCAGGCGGTGAGACAAACTTCGGGATCAGCAAGCGCGCCTACCCAGGGCTGAATATCGCGTCTTTGACCCGGCGCGAGGCTATTGATATTTATCGTCGCGACTACTGGGACAGGCTGCCCGCGCTGCCCCCCGGAATCGCGGTGGCTGTATTCGATTTTGCTGTAAACGCTGGCATGTCGCGAGCCATCAAGACGCTGCAGATGGCTGTGGGCGTGAATGCTGACGGGGTTGTCGGCCCAATCACTCGATCTGCGCTGGGGCAACTGTCCGATGATGCCGTGCTGGCGTTGTTTTCCGCTGAGCGAGCCATCTTCTATGCGGGCATTTCAGGCTTCCAGCGATACGGCCGGGGATGGCTGAGGCGCACATTCCGGGCGCACCGTGCTGGGCTGATGGTGGCGAGATGATCGCGAAAGTGCTGGCTGGTGTCGCCCTTGCTTTGCTGGTTGTGGTGGGGCTGATGGCATGGCAGATCAAGACCCAGAACGAATCAATCGGCAGGCTGGAGTCAGAAAAGATACAGCTTGTCCGGCAGCTACAGGACGCAGCGCGGATCAATGCAGACCTGTCAGACGAGATAGGCAGGCTGCAAGAGCGCAACCAAGAAACCTTGAGGCAGATGGCAGGCGCAGAAGCCGACAAGCGCCGCATTGCCGCAGAACTGGACAAGACCCATGCAGACCTACGACGAGCCATCGCGACTGAATCGGAGTGGGCGGAAACCCCTGTGCCTGATTCTGTGGCTAGCGGCGTCAACGCTGCTCTTGAGCGGCTGCGTGACACAAGATCCGGTCGTGATTACGAGCTTTGAGGTGATCCGAGAAAAGCCGCCAGCAATCTGGCTGGCCGACTGTCACGACTATCTCGGCGATATGCCGGCGGTCGAGAGTAACGGCGATCTGGCAGAGGTAGCGCCACCCCTGGTGCAGGCGCTGGAGCAGTGCACCGCCGACAAAAGAGCCCTTCGAGCCTGGGCAGAACCGGAGAGAACCCCGTGAGAACCCTAATTGTCATTGCAGCCGTGGCGCTAATGGCAGGCTGCGGCAGCACCAGCCTGACCCCTGCCGAGATGCAGTTTTTGCAGGCGCAGGCCGAGCAGCAGACGCTCAAGATCGACTGCCCTGCCGGGTGCAGCGTCAGCTACAAAGACCCGCGTGACAAGGTAGTGATCCCGCAACGCACGAATGGGTGGGATGCGGCCATTGCGGTGGCGGGCTCGGCAGAGCGGCTCGTGGGCGGCGCAATCGTCCCGTATGCGTTTGTCGAGCTGGGCAAGTCTGGTTTCCGAGCGCTCAAGGGCAGCGGCGAGACGCACACTACGGTCACCACCACGACCACAAGCATCGGCGACTACAGCGGCGACAGCAGCGGCAGGGTGGGTGACTACTCGGGCGCGCAGTCCGGCAACGGCGGCATCCTTGGCGACTATGCTGGCCAGCAGTCTGGCACCAGCGGCACCATCAACAGCGACATCCCCGGCAGGGTCAGCAGCCCGAACGATGGGCGCTTCGACTCGCCGGATGACTATTCCCGCGTCACCGGAGGCGGCCTAGAATGAAAACCATCGCGCTTTTCCTCTGGCACAGCTTTCACGCCTGGCGCTACAACCGCATAGCTGCCGCTCACGCCGTGACTATGCGTAGTGGTGCCACGCCTGAGATCCGCTCAGACGCCAGCCAGAGGCTGCTGAGTGAGGGTGCTACCAGCAACATGCATGAACGAGAGCGGGATTGGCATCGGGGGCTAATTCAGCGCAGGCCGCTCCGCTATGGCGGGCAGGTGGTGGCCGCTGTCATGATTGCAGTGGCCATCGGGATTTTCCTGCTGTGATAACCGGCCCGATCTCGCGCAGCATTTCCCGGGCCGTTGCGCGGGGATTGTCAGAGGGAATCCGGGGCGCGCCAGCATGGTCACTCCTCGATCTGTTCGCCAACGGCGAGGCGGGGGTGCACCTGGATTTCAGCGCCGACCACACATCCCCAGGCACTCTGTCTGCGGCCATAGCCACCGCCACCGACCTAAGCCCCAATGGCGTGGACGGGGCCAGCGGTGCCACGGAGCCGACCCTGGAGCAGACCGCGGGTGGGTTGCAGTACGCCGCGTTTGGCGCTGGGGCGACCCTGTCCGTGACCCTGCCGGCCATTGCCGGGACGTTGTGTATCGTGGGGCCGGAGGGGGTTTGGTTCGACGAGGCGTTCTCCGCCGGGGCGGGGGCCTGGACCCTGGGGGACACCAGCGCCACCGGGCAGCCGGCGAACCTGCTGGGCGCACTGGGCGGGGTGAGCGCCCTGATCATTGTCGACCGGGCGCTGTCAGCCTACGAACGGGACTCCCTGGAGAGCTGGGGCCGGGTGCGGGGCGGCAGTGGTGGGGAGATCCGCGCTGTGAGCCTGGAGGACGGCAGCGGCTATCTGCTGACCGAGGATGACAATGTTATTTATACGGAGGCCGCGTAATGGCTGATTCAAAGGTAAGTGGGCTCGGCGCAGCGACCGAGCTGGATAGTGATGACCTGATTTATGCTGTGGAGGATGGGGTTAGCGTAAAGGCGTCCATCGACACTCTAGGTAACTCCCCTCGACTGATGATCTACTCTCCGGACCCCCTGCGAAAAGCAGTGGAGGCGTCCAGCGGCGGCAGGGCAACGGTGCTCTATACCGCCAAGGGCCAGCCATCCTATTTTCACGTGGTGCCCAAGTTCTTGTGCGAGGACATCGCGCCGGGCGGCGAGCTCGGCACCGGCGTCCATGAGGCGTTCATCCACGACGGCATCGAGGTCAACGAGATATTCATCGGCATGTACCAGATGTCGGAACTAGACGGGGAGGGCGTATCGCAGCCCATGCGCGCGCCCCGCGTCAGCATCAATTGGCAAAGCTCCCGCAACCTGATGCAAGCCTGCGGCCCCGGCTTTGACATGATGACGGTGTGGGACTGGGCAGCGGTGGCGC
>Ga0265293_10005423_pt1 | contig 21278 bp, 15 predicted proteins | sample Munlanlewell138R_FD_192505 | JGI IMG/M metagenome (GOLD analysis project Ga0265293, IMG submission 192505) | Leachate microbial communities from a municipal landfill in Southern Ontario, Canada - Leachate well 138R | ecosystem: Engineered > Solid waste > Landfill > Unclassified | place: Canada... | reverse complement strand
TGCTGGAAAAAGGCATTACATCGGAAGGATTGTCCAAGTTGGAACCGTTGTTGCTCTTCAAGGGAATAAACACATCAAAAATAGCCTTCTTGAGGAAGCTTTTTGAAGATGCAAAATCTGATATTGGTTTAAAAGGAACGGAAGAACTTACGTGGCTGTTCAACAAAATTGAAAAAACGGGTATAGAACAGGAAGTAGAATTGGATTTGAGATTGGCGCGCGGATTGGATTATTATACAGGTGCTATTTTTGAGGTGAAAGCCTTGGATTACACCATAGGCAGTATATGTGGCGGAGGCAGGTACGACGATTTGACAGGCGTGTTTGGATTGAAAAACATGTCGGGAGTGGGTATTTCGTTTGGAGCAGAAAGAATTTACGACGTGTTGCTCTGTTTGGACAAATTTCCTGAAAACATTTTGGATGCTCCAAAAATGATTTTTTTCAATATGGGAGACAAAGAAGCTGCAGCTGCGCTTGATTATATAAAACGTTTAAGAAAAGTAGGCATTTCTTGTGAATTGTATCCGCAAGCGGCCAAGTTGAAAAAACAGTTTGATTATGCATCCAGAAGGGGAACGAATCATGTGGTCATCATAGGAGCAAAAGAAATGGAAGAGGGGCAGGTTACCACTAAAAATTTGATGAACGGAGAGCAAAAAACGATGGATGGAAAAAGATTTATCAGGATGCATGGTGGAGTTGTATAAAAATTTTGTATATTTGTAATTCTTGATCGCGGAGTGGAGCAGTTGGTAGCTCGTTGGGCTCATAACCCAAAGGTCGGAGGTTCGAGTCCTCCCTCCGCTACAACAAAAAAGAGGACGATATGGTGTCGTCCTCTTTTTTTTAGTCGTCTTCTTTTTAAAGATATTCGTACAACTCTTTAATGATTTTTGATACAGAAGATTCCGGAGCCCACTCTGTGATGCTTTTGCATTGTACCATGGCATGGACTATTTCCGGATCAAAAGGTATGAGAGCCGGAATGGGGATGTTTTCCTGTTTGCACCATTCTTTAATGGCTTCTGTCATCTTCTGATTCAAATCGTATTTGTTGATGACTACATACCGCTCTACTTTAAACTTTCCGGCCAATTCAGCAATGCGCTTTAAATCATGCAGGCCGCTCTCTGTAGGTTCGGTTACTATCAATACTTTATCTGTACCTGTAAGAGATGCTATGGCTGAACACCCCGTTCCCGGTGGTCCGTCAATGATGATCAAATCCGTACCGGCTTCTTCTGCTGTTTCTTTGGCCAACTCTCTGACTTTGCTTACCAACTTCCCTGAATTTTCTTCCCCCGGAGCCAGACGGGCATGGACCATGTTGCCGTTTCTGTAATTCCCAATAAACCAACGGCTCCTGTCTTCCGGAACCATGATAATGGCTTCTTCCGGGCATATACGCGAGCACAATCGGCACCCGTCGCAATTGATTTCATCAATGGTGATTTTTCCTTTTGGAAAACCTTCTTCCTGTTTCCTGTCTATAGCATCGAACCTGCAGTATGTCATACAAAGGCCGCAATGCGTACACAAATCGTAGTCTATAACGGCAGAATGTCCGGACACAAATGCATCTTCTTTGTAATTCTCCGGATGGAGTACCAAATACAAATTGGCTGCATCTACATCGCAGTCGGCTATTACAGGATCTTGGGCTAAGGTGGCAAACGCAGCTACCAATGAAGTTTTTCCGGTACCGCCTTTACCACTCAATACAGATATTTGTTTTATTTTTCGCATAGCTCTTCTACTTTTTGGAGGATTTCTACAAAGTGTTTTTTGTATGTTTCATCTTCTGCAGCCGGCAAATGGCCTCTGGCGTATATTTCTGCAATTTTCTTATCAAAAGGAATCTTCATAAGTAACGGTATGCCTTTTTCTTCCAACCAATGGTATACCTTTTCATCTCCCAGTCCGTCGCGATTTACTACAACACCAAAAGGTTTGTTCAATTGCTCCAATGTCTGGACAGAAAGAGACAAATCATTCAATCCAAAAGGAGTGGGTTCTGTTACCAGGATAACGAAATCTGCCGGAGCCACTGTGGCTATAAACGGACAAGATATACCCGGTGGTGCATCTAATAAAAGCAAGGGTGGATGACCGGATTTGGCCAAAGCTGCTTTGATGACGGGAACAGAGGAGTATACGCCTACATCTGCTCGGGCTTCTATAAGTACATTGTTTTTCTTAGTTATGGCTGTGGTAATGACACCCAAACGACGTTCTTTTTCTGTGATGGCTCCTACAGGACAGGCTACCAGACAAGCTCCGCAATCGTGACACAGGTCGTCCAATAAATAGATCTTGCGTTGTTCTTCCAAACAAACAATGGCATTGTATTCACACCAGTCCCTACATTTTCCGCAGTAAATACACAGCTGCGGATCAATGACGGCCAAGTTTTGCGACACCAATTTCTCTTCGATTGTTTTTCCTTGAATAAAAACCGATACGTTAGGTTCTTCTGCGTCGCAATCTGTAAGAGTAACTTGTCTTCCTTCTTTTGCGGCCACGTAAAACAAGTTGGTGGCTACAAATGTTTTTCCTGTACCGCCTTTGCCACTGGCAATTGCAATTTTCATAGTCGTCAAATATTAGTGGTCACAAAGATTGTCGTTCGTTTCCAGTGTCTTGTCCAAGTAATTGCGAACGATATTTTCCGGCAGATCGCTTTCAGCACCCACACATACTTCAATGTTATGTTGGGTAAATAAATTGATGGCTCTTTGTCCAATTCCTGCCGCAATAATGTGTGTTACTCCTTTTTCTGCCAGCCAAGCGGGCAGCAGACCCGGTTCATGCGGAGGAGGGGTGAGGAATTCTTGTGACGTGATGGTGTTTTCTTTTACATCAATGAGCGCGAATTGTTTGCAATGTCCAAAATGGGAGCACAAACGTCCGCTTTCCAGAGGAATGGCAAATTTTCTCATAACTGTACCTTATTTTTGTTGTTTAACAAATTTGTCCACAATTTGATTGATGGTCAAACTGGGATTTTCCGGAATAATCAACTGTACCTTCAGGCTGTCAAAAAGAGCCTTCACTTTGTTTCCAAATTCTCCGGAAATTACTTTGTCCACTCCTTTAGAGGCGACAAGCTGTACAGAAGCAGGGCCCGCACCCTCAATGGCGTCTTTATTGGGGTTGGGAACAAATTCCATAGCACCCGTTTTTGTGTCGTAAAAAACAAAATACATACAACGCCCAAAACGACTGTCCATAACAGAGTCGGGGCTGTTTCCTGAAGAAGTAATAGCAATTTTCATAATATTGTTTTTAAAAAGTTTTTTCTTTACAAGATGTGATATCGGTAGAAAGGCAAAGCGGACAAGCGATTGTTTTTTCGTCTTTCTCAAGATGATTAAAATAACAGGGGCATTGCCTGCAATAGTGCCATTGGCTGTCAAAGTACACGGGACCTCCTTGAAAGAGAATCGGTCTTCCTTCTACAAGAGCTGTAGCTAATTTGCGTCTGGCATGGGCATAAATACGAGTAAAGGTGGCTCGCGAGATTTGCATTTTCACAGATGCTTGTAAATGGTTGCTCATGTTGTAGTCGGCAAGACGCAAGGCTTCGTATTCGTCGTAGTTGATCAAAATAGGTTCTTGTCCTTTTCCGGTTGCCTTACCAATGGGGCTGAAGCCCTTTACAATGGGTGGGTTTTTCAGTTTTCTTAATTTTTTCGGACGTGCCATATTATGAGCATATGTTTAAAACAAATATAATGAACTTTTGTTTAATAGCAAAAATTCCTGTATCTTTGTGTACACAAATATTTTATATATCGTATAAATTTATTGTCATGGAAATGAAAGAAATGGAAAAAAATGTATCTATGCCGCGTATTGGAGATCCGGCACCGGAATTTAAAGCTGTGACCACACAAGGTCCTATGAACTTTCCCCAAGATTACGAGGGGAACTGGGTAATTTTGTTTAGCCATCCGGCAGACTTTACACCCGTTTGTACTTCGGAATTTATGACTTTTGCCGTAATGGAAGAAAAGTTTGCTGAAGTCAATTGCAAATTGGTGGGCTTGTCTATTGACGGATTGTTCAGTCACATTGCTTGGTTGAGGTCTATTAAAGAGAAGATAGAATTTAAGGGAATGAAAAACGTAGAAGTAAAATTCCCTTTGATTGAGGACATCTCTATGAATGTAGCCAACAAATACGGAATGGTACAACCGGGAGAAAGTGAAACACAGGCTGTAAGGGCTGTTTTCTTTATTGATCCCAAAGGAATTATCAGAACCATCATTTATTATCCGCTCAGCTTGGGTCGTAACTTTAACGAACTGTATCGTGTAGTTGTTGCTTTGCAAGCAGCCGATGCTTATGGTGCAGCTATGCCCGCAGACTGGCATCCCGGTGATGACGTAATCGTTCCTCCGGCCGGTTCCTGTGGTCTTGCCGAGGAAAGAATGACAGGCGGAGAAGATATGACGTGCCACGATTGGTACTTCTGTACCAGACCGCTGCCGGAAGAAGAGGTATGGAAAAAAATCAAAAAATAACCTTTTGACAGGTTGTTAAACAAAGAAGGCTCCCGAACAGGAGCCTTCTTTATTTTTGCAGGTATGCGTTATTCTGCAAAACGCTCTTCTACAACAGCCCAATCTACAATGTCCCAGAAGGCTTTTATGTAGTCGGGACGCCTGTTTTGGTAGTCAAGATAGTAAGCATGTTCCCATACGTCACACGTGAGCAAAGGCTTTTGGTCTTGTGTTAGGGGACAGCCTGCATTGGATTCTTTTGTTATGGCTAAAGAACCATCTTTTTCCACAACCAGCCAAGCCCATCCGGAACCGAAAACAGTGGCGGCTGCCGATGAAAATTCTTCCGCGAATTTTTCAAAACTTTCAAATTGTTTTTCTATGGCTTGCAACAACGCTCCTTCGGGACGCTTTTTTGCTTGTCCGGAAGGTTTGAATTGGTAAAAATAGAAGGTGTGGTTAAACACTTGAGCGGCGTTGTTAAAAATGGGACCGGCAGGTGCTTTTTTCACAATGTCTGTTAAAGACATATTTTCAAACTCCGTACCCGGTATCAAGTTGTTCAAATTGTTAACGTAAGCCTGGTGGTGTTTGCCGTGGTGAAAACCTAAGGTGGATTCACTTAAGACGGGTGCCAGGTCTGTTGCCATAAAAGGCAATGAAGGTAATTGATGTGTCATAATAGATTGTTTTTTATTTGTAGGCAAATATACTTTAAAATGATTACATTTGTTATATGGATTACAATCGCTTGGTACAAGAAGAGCGTGATGTTTTTCTGAAAAACGCAGAAGAGAACAGGCTCCCTCAGGATTTGGAAAGGATAAAACGGGCCTACGAATATGCATATAAAGCCCATGAAAATCAAAAAAGAAAGAATGGAGAACCGTATATTCTGCATCCCATAGCCGTTGCCCGTATTGTAAATGAGGAAATTGGGCTGGGGACCAATTCAATCATCGCTTCGCTTCTGCACGACGTTGTAGAAGACACTTCACACACGTTGGATGAAATAAAAGAACTGTTTGGGGATGACATCGCTTTTCTTGTAGGAGGTCTTACGAAAGAGAAAAAAGAAGAGTATGAGTTATCCATGCAAGTGGATAATATTCGTAAGATGTTGATGACCATACAGTATGACATCAGAGCGTTGCTCATCAAACTGGCTGACAGGCTGCACAATATGCGTACCCTTGCCAGCATGCCTTTGAGGAAACAAATGAAAATTACGGGAGAAACAGATTTTTTCTTTGCTCCTTTGGCCAACCGTCTGGGACTGTATAGAGTAAAGACGGAATTGGAAAATTTGAGTTTTCGTTTTCGATCGCCGGAAGAATACAACAAAATCAGGAACATTCTGGAAGGCTATGCGCAAGATACAGAGCTCATCAGAAGCCGCTTTGTGGCGCCTATAGAGAAACTCTTGAAAGAACAAGGAATTGATGCCCAAGTGACACAAGACATCCGCAGCGTCTATTCCATTTGGAAACATATGAACCAAAAACAAGTTCCTTTTAGACGCCTGGAAAGCATCTATGTGTTCAATATTGTATTTGAACCCAATATGGGAAATTCTTGTGCTGTTTCTGAAAAAAACCAATGTTTACAGATTTACTCCTTGCTTACAGATTTGTATTTGGAAAAAGTAGGCAGTTTTCACAATTACATAGACAATCCAAAGGCCAACGGATACGAAGCGCTGCATTGTATGTTCATGACAGAACACGGAACGTGGGCAGAAGTGCATATACGTAGTACTCGTATGGAAACGGCCGCTGTAAGGGGATGTGTGGTAAAACGTGATAAAAACGTAGGTATTGGAGGTGTGGGAGCGTGGGTAGAAGAGTTTAGAGGAACACTGAAAGACATGGTGTACAGAGACAATTTTGGAAAAGACGGTTTTTTCTTGGAAGGCGTGAAAGCCAATCTGTATTCAGACGACATTCGTGTATTTACCCCAAAAGGCGAACAGATTTTACTCCCCAACAACGCATCGGCATTGGATTTTGCCTATGCAATCCATTCAGAAATTGGCAACCAAGCCTTATTTGCACGTGTAAACGGAATGCTCTGTTCTGTCAAAACCGTCCTCAAACGGGGCGATCGAGTTGAAATAGGAACGTCGGAAGATATTATGCCTCATAAAGATTGGTTGGATGCTGTTGTCACTTATAAGGCAAAGTCTTGTATTCGTAGCGCGTTGCGCAAACAAAACATTTCCATCATACCTTCCAGATACGTTTTTGCCAAATGTTGTTCTCCTCTTCCCGGAGACGAACTATTAGGCTTTGAAGCACAAGACGGCAGCGACAAGGTGTATGTACACACACGCAATTGTGAACTAGCCATTCAGCTTTCAACGGAGTACGGAGAAACAATTGTGGATGTTGATATAGAAGCCGATGAAAGGACCTATTATCCGGCCATTATCCATACGTTTGGAGTAGATAGGAAGGGCATTACATTTGAAATATCTCAAGTCATATCGGAAGAATGGAAGATGAATATCAACAACATGACAGTTACTACAAAAGACGAACTGTTTGAATGTGATATTTATCTGGAAGTACGATCTGCGCAAGAACTAAACCAAATGATTTCCAGGCTGGAATCTATTTTAGGCGTAGAAGACGTGAGAAGGGTCTTCATAAGCCCTACTGCATAGTATTGTTTTGAAGAAGCCACCTACGAGCCATTTCCAGGTCTTCCGGAGTGTCAATTCCTTTTGGATAGCTGCATACTTCCACCATCTTGATGCGCATTCCGTGTTCTAGAAAGCGCAAATTTTCTAATTTTTCACTAACCTCCAAAGGACCGGGAGTCAGTTTTGCAAAAGAAAGCAAAGCTTCTTTGCGAAATGCATAAACACCAATATGTCTGAAAATTAATACGTTGCTGCTCATGCTGCCCCCTGCCGCTTTCTCTGCTGCAGAGGCAGACCTTGTGAACAGGAGCGCATTGTGTTTCCTGTCTGTGACAATTTTTACCACGTTGGGATTGTGAAGTTCTTCTATAGAATGGATGGGGGTCATAAGCGAGGCGGCAGAAGGCCTGTCAGACGTAGGGTCTTCCATAGCGTGGAGCAGCGCTTGCAAAGGGGCTGCCTGTGTAAAAGGTTCGTCACCTTGTACATTTACTACGATGTCTGCCCATGGGTAATGCACCACGGCTTCTGCAATCCTGTCCGTACCGCAGATGTGGTCTTTTTGGCTCATGAGTGCTACTCCCTTATGAGCCGTTATTTCTTTGTATATCAGAGGACTGTCTGTTATTACCGCTACTTTTTTGAACAGTTGCGTGTTCACGACAGACAAATACGTTTGGAGGATTACAGATTTGTCTCCCAGTTTTTCTAAAAGTTTCCCGGGAAATCTTTGGGCGTGGTACCTAGCCGGTATAAGGGCTATTTTGTTTGCTTTACAAGTCATCAAAATAGCGTTTTATGGATTCACGCAAATTGATGCGTATGGTGTCAATCCTGAATGAGAAGGCGGGCAGTTTTTCATCTGTGAAAAGGGAACGCCCCGGGACGATCTTGTATTTTTCCGGAGTTCCTTGTACATCAATGCCTAAGCGGAAAGGCAGCGGAGATTTCAGCAGAGAAATATGGTAATGAAACGTTTTGTCTATATGGTGCGATCCGGCTATGGCTGCTCTGTATCTATCCATTTGCATAATAAAAGGGAAAACATCTACGCGGCTGTCGGATACTACGGCTTCTACTTGTATGCTGTCAATCAAATTGAGAGCTTTCTTTTTAAAAAACAATTTGGAGGAAATTTCTGAAAACGTTTCTCCATCCAGCAGTACAAGCCCGTGTCCTTTTATACGACAAGCCCCTTGCAGAGAAGGTAAGATCAGGTGCATGGTGGTGTCTAAATTTGTAGTGGCAGCCAATTGCAAATCCACAAGTCCCCTGAAAGACTGCATCATGGGAAACAACGTGTCCATGGAGGGGAGAAGCTGTGTGACTTCTTCCAGCAATACGTCTTCCATTTCCAGGTCTATCCCCGCCATCAGGCTGTCTTTGGCCGGAGTGGCGTAGACAGCATCCAAACGAAAATTGCCGATATCCGATTGTCCCTGCAAGTCTCTGATATGCAGCCTTCTGTTTATTGCTAACAAAGATCCGCTTACGTCTTTCAGATGAAGATGGCGGTAGTAAGCATTAGAAACTTCCAATAGGACACGCAGAGATACATTTCCCGGTACAATCAGCAAAGGATCTTCCGTTGCCGCTTCTTCTTTTTCTGAACGTATTTCTGTGGAACGAAAAGCTTCAATCAGTTCGTTGCCTTCCAAAGTGTCTCCTTGAATATGTATATCAAGACCAAGTCTTGATCTACCTACAAGGGCTCTGCGGATGCCATCCAATCTTCCTTTCAATGTCACATCAGATTGCCCCGCTTTTACAGCTGCGTGGTGGATGTTCAATGTGTTGTCATTCAGTTCTAAGTCAACGGAGTGCATTTGGGCAGACAAAGGAAAGCCGGGAGCATTCCATGACAAATCGTTTGTTTTAAGCCGTCCGTTTGCTTGCCACTGGCGCAGCAATTGACGAGTTTCTCTGTCAAAACCAAAATCCCATTGGAGGTCTGCATGTGAAAACTCATGCAATGTGCGGGCAAAAGCACGTCTTTCAGATGATGCTGAGGAACTGCGCCGTGTGGTCGTATCTCTACGGGTTTTTGTGCCGCTTCTGCGAGAGGGTGTTTGCCGGATGTTTGTGCTCACGTTCAATGCTTGGGCAACTATTTGATGCATTCCTATGGTTCCCTTAGCAGAACCGGCATCTATGTGGGCGTATAATTCCGGTGTTTTCGTAAGGGAATCTGCAGATTCAAAAGTCAGTTGGGCGTGCGCATCTTCCATATCCAGCCGGATGGTGTCGCCGGCGGCTACATGTACTCTTTTTGCTGTCAGAGAACCGGCCAACGGATACCTTCCCGTAGTATCTGCAAGAAAGACATCGGGATGGATGTTCAGATGCAACGACGTGCTGTCAGACTCCCAAAGCCACTGTTTATCTGGTATATGGATTTTAAGAGCCGGAGTTTCTATATGTGAGGATAAGAAGATGTTGTGTATTCCATCTACGTTAAAATGACGCCATTTGCCTTCTGTTTGGATGCTAAGAGAAACGGTTCCTTCTGCTTGGTGTTCCGGCATATCTTTAAAACATTCGGCCCATTCTTCTGCATGTACTTGCCCGGTGGCGGTCAGTTGCAAGAACGGATCGTCCGTATAAGAGGCCAAGGAACCTTGTGCTTGGACTTCAAGGGCTTGGTTCTTTACATGCAATTTGTGTAAAAGAACAGTCCCGTAGTCTTTGTTTGCAGGATTGTATGTAGCTGTAATAGCCGTTTGGAAAGAAGTGAATGCGATGTTTTCTTCCGGAAGCGCCAAAGGACCTTTTCCTGTGGAAACAGCAAGGCGGTAAGACGGCCACTTTCCGGTATGGTAATAGTAGGCTCCGTCAATGGCACATTGGACCGTGATGGGTATATGAGTTACTGGCACGTTTTCAATGGGCACCAGTGGGTCCGGGTACGCACCCACAAAACCTGTAAAAGATACGGTGTCTATGTCAAGTGTTCCTCTGAGCTCCAAACTGTCTTGGTGCAGCCCCAGAAAGCCATTTAGCAAATAAGGAGCTTCCCCTATCAAACCTTGGCAATCGGAAAAATAAAAACGATCAAAAACGTTGTCTATGGCAATACGTCCACGTAAATGAAAAGGGATGTTGTTAAACAGGGTGTCTTTACCGGTAACCAAAGTGTTTGTAAAGGTACGTGCACCTGTATAAAAACCTGTATATAGTATTCCGCTGTCTCTGTGTCTTTGGGGTATGTCCGGTTGCCTTCTGAACAGACGGACGGAAAGATCTTCTATGCCTGTATGGTAATAGAGAGAGTTTTCTCTGTTATCATACGTAAAGAGCAAGGTGTCCCGGATGGTAAATCTGCCCAAGGAAAAACGGTATGGAAAGTCAAGCGTATCTTCGTCGGAGGAAAACAGATCCAAATTGCTGTTCCCTTGTGGGTCTGTATAGATATGTACTTTTGCGTTTTCTAAAAACAAACGTGGAATAGATATGTGACGTTTGAGCAAAGCAGCCGGTTGTATCAAGGCTCGTGCTTGGTAAAAAGACAGGATTGTATCAAGTCTTTCTTCTGATTTTTCTGCTACAAATCCGTTTTTTAAGACTACAGACACATTGGGAAAGTACCTGAGGGCTTTGATGTTTGCTTCTTCTACGTAGATTTGGACAGCCGGGAACTGATTGGCGTACTTATTCACAAGACGTGTCAGGCGTGGCGGAGCCAGCATGACTTGTACCGCAACAGATAGTACCAATAGGAGTAAGGCAACAGATGCCAAAAGAATCAATACAAAACGCCACCGTTTCTTCATATCTGCTAAATTACAGTTTTTTCATATTACCACGCAACAATTAAAAGGTTTTACGCATCTTTGTATCATGAGACAATCTTGGTGCTCTTATATAGCCGTGCTGCTTTTTTCCTTGCTTCTGTCGGGATGTTTGAAACAAGAAAATGTGTTTTACATAAAGAGCAGTCCCAAGGAAATCTCCATTGGAAAGGACGGTGGCGTAGAAACGGTTCAGGTGGAAGGAAACACAGGCTGGAAAGTAATTATTCCGGAACCGTGGTGTGTTGCCAATCTTCATGAAAGCAACCTTTCCTTTAAGCCGGTATCCCTAGTTTTATCGGTTAAGAAGAATACAAAACAAAAAGAACGTCAGCAGAAAATCACTCTTCAATCCAAAGCCTTTCCTGCTGTTCACACGGTTATCACTGTTGTGCAAGAAGCCGGAGACGGTTCTGAAGATCCGGAAGAACCGGACCCAACAGGCGATTTGGTAGTTACCTTTCCAAGCTCCGATATTTGGTGTAAAGAAGGGACTTTTGATTTGTCTGTATGGTCTTTGACAAATTGGTCTTTTGTGGAATCGGACCAGACTTGGTGCAGACTTGTTACAGAGCAAAGAGAGGGCGGTCCCGGGTCTTATGTGTTGTCTTTTTTTGCCGAGGCATCAAAACTTTCGCAACCCAGAACGGCTCTGCTCACCTTCAAAACGGCGGCAGATTCTATAGTTCAGGTACCGATTACTCAGCGAGCAGTGGGTTTGTCTATTCCGGAAGACTTGGTGGCCTTCCGTGACGATACCAATGCAGGATTGGACTTGTTGCCTTGGATGGATGTCGATAGCATAGTACATCTAAGAGCAGATATAGATATGTCGGCTGTCGAAAACTGGACTCCTATTGGTGTGGTGAACAAAGACAGTGTACATGGTATAAAAGGAGTTTTTGATGGGAACGGATACCGTATCAGCCACTTGACGATTACACACAGTGATTTGCCATCTGTCGGACTCTTTGGACACATTCAAGATGCAGAAGTACGCAATGTGGTTTTGGATGAAACGTGTTTGATTTCCGTTGCCGCAGACGGCAACCAAGACGTTTCAGTGGGTGGTATTTGCGGCACCTTAGAGGGAGGTGTCCTGTCCGGATGTTCTTTTGAAGGAACAGTCAAAGTCAACGGAACGGGAACAAAAACGTATGCCGGTGGAATAGCAGGTACTTTGTTGGTTTATGACTTTGTGGACGGAATCATTTTGAGGAGCATCTCTTCGTCTGTGAAGCATTGTTCTAACGCAGGCCGGGTAATCGGCATGCAAGTGGCCGGAGGTATTGTGGGAAGACTGTATGGTAAGCTGAACAAAGGACATGTGGTCAGTTATTCAGAAAACAGGGCAGAAGGGAGGGTTGTTGCTGAGAATTTAGCAGGTGGAATAAGCGGACTGCTTATGTTTCATAGCAAAATAGAAGACTGTACGAACAACGGAGTAGTAGAAGCTACTGTAGGTCACGCAGGAGGAATTTGTGCGGAACTGTCCAATAGTTCTTCTGTTTCCCGTTGCAAGAACACGTCGCAAGCGTCTGTTCAAGGAAATCTGTATGTAGGGGGGATATGTGGATCCTCTATGACGGAATCTTCTATAACAGAGTGCATAAACAGCGCCGCAGTGCGGGGAGTAAAAAGTGTGGGTGGCATTTCCGGTGTTCAAATGGACAGAAGTACCATCAACAGTTGTACCAATACAGGTGACATTACTTTTTTTACAGAGAAAGAAGAATACAACGAAAGTGTAGCAGGTATTGTGGGAATAAGTTTTAATTCCACAATCTCATCTTGCGAAAACGAAGGGCCTGTTACGGGAGTATCGACGGCAGGAGGGATAGTCGGATATTTTTCTTCAAGCATATATGCTTCATGCAATGTGGACAATTGCAGCAACACGGCTTTGGTTCAAGGCGGCCACCAAACAGGAGGTATTGTGGGAATGCTTCTGGGATTACGTTCATCTTTGATACAATTGACAAACAGGGGAGGGGTAACATCTCATCAAAAAGATGCTTCTGTGGGAGGTATTGCGGGAGTCGTTCAAGGATCAACGGTTGAGGTTATGGAATGCGAAAACAAGCAGGAAGCTTTTGTGCATGCGTTGAAAGGCAATGCAGGAGGTATTGCCGGAAATGCGCCGGAAAGAGGTGTGCAGTTTTCGTATTGCGAAAACCACGCAGATGTCCGGGCAGGAAAATGGGCAGCCGGTATTGTTGCCATAACTAAGGACAAAATCAACCGCTGTACCAATACAGGAAATATAAGCGTTGCAACTGATGAGGGAGAGTCCGGATTGGATGAATATCTATTATTGGCAGCCGGCATAGTGGCTAAATCGGAAAACACTGTGGAAAACTGTACAAACGAAGGCAATATCACAGGCTTTAATGCCGCAGGTATAGTAACGCATTATGTAGCTTTAGGATCGTTATACGGTGTTAAAAAATGCAATAATGAAGGTTCTGTCTTTGGAAATAATACAGCCGGAGGTATTATGGCGTATGCAGATGCCGGTGTACTCTTGGAGCAAGTAGAGAACAATGCGTCTGTTACAGGTGCACATAGAGTAGGAGGCATTGCCGGTGTTGTCAAGAACGCAGAGTTGAAATATTGTACCAATACAGGTCCGGTACAAGGTACCGCACAAGAATTGAAAGAAACTTATTTTGCCATAGGAGGCATATGCGCAGCCAACAACGGAGGCAATTTGACTCGGTGCATCAACGCGGGTCCTGTGACAAGATTATCCCAAAGCGGTCAATACAAATTTGTTGGAGGAGTAGTTGGAACCACACAAGGGAACATTTACAACAGAGGAGTTTTGAAGGACTGTTCCAATACAGCAGCTGTTACGGGCGTGCAAGATTATACCAAATCTTGTTACACGGGAGGTTTCTGCGGGTTTTTTGCCTCGGGACCCAAACCGGAAGAGTGTTACAACACAGGTACGGTAAACGGTGAGGAACCCACTGAAGAGAACGAATACGGAGGACATGCATAAATATACAATTATGAAAAACAAGATCTTTTTATTCACGGCTTTTACCATACTGTTGTTTACTTTTGCATCATGTAAGAGCGGATCCGATACAATTCAGGTACTATCTTACAACATCCGTTTGTCGATAGTAGATGACGGAGACAACCATTGGAACCTCCGCAAAAAGGCTTCCATTGATATGATAAACCACTTGCAACCGGACATCATAGGGTTGCAGGAACCGGTCAATGAACAGATTGCTTATTTGTTGGAACATTTACCGCAATACAACAGGGTAGGTGTAGCGCGTGACGACGGAGATACTTTGGGTGAATTTTCTGCTGTTTTTTATTTAAAAGACAGATACGACCTTGTGGATGAAGGTACTTTTTGGTTAAGCACCACACCCGATGTGCCTTCTTTTGGCTGGGATGCAGCTTGCAAGAGAGTCGTAACATGGGGCCGGTTGCAAGACAAAAAAACAGGCACGGAATCGTATGTATTCAATACGCATTTTGACCATGTGGGAAAGGTGGCTCGGTTGGAATCGGGCCGTTTGTTGGCAGAGAAAATACAGGAAATTTCTAAGGAATCAGCAAGAGTGTTTCTTACGGGTGATTTCAATGCACCTATAGACAACCCTCTTTATGAGCCTCTTAAGGCATTGCTTTTGGATGCCAGAGAGGAAGCACCCGTATCAGACAGCCTGACTACGTACCACGCTTGGGGGACGTATGACGGACCGCCTATAGATCATATTTTTTATCGTGGGGCAAAAATTGTATCTTTCCGCACAATTACAGAAAGTTACGGTGTCCCCTATGTGTCTGACCACTACCCAATACTAGCCGTTTTTGAAAACAAATAAACAATTTATAGCATAGCAGAACTATGAAAAAAACAGGATCCCGAATTGTTACAGGTCTGTTGACCCTTGCGTTACTTTTACCGCTCTTTACTTCTTGTCAAAAAATATTCAAAAAAGAAGATTTGATAGGGACATGGGCTTATCAGGACAATACAAAATATACCATTACGTTTAAGGAAGACGGTACATTGGGCTATTCGGCACCGGATGAAACGCCTTATTATACGCCCACTTATACGGTAGACGGCATCTTTATTCATATACGAGTAATGGTGGGAAGTGCCACTATAAACGACGTGGTCGAGATCCGTTCTCTGACCCCGACCACACTCGTGATATATTATGATGGCGATCTTCTGTTTGACGGTCAATCCCTTACCGGGGAATACGTCCTGCTAAAAAGGTAACCGCCCTACAGAGCACCGTTACGCCTACAATTCTTTAACTCGTATGTTACGGAACCACACTTTGGATCCGTGACCTAAAAAACCAATCTTACCGGATTTTCTTTGCAATCCGGGATGTTCCCTGTCATCTACAGGTCCTGCAGATAGATCTCCTTCTGTGATGACTTCTCCGTTAAGCGTCACGCGAATGGTATTTCCTTTTGCATAGATTTCTTGACAGTTCCATTCTCCCACAGGCTTTAATGCATGTTGGTTGTGTGCCGGAATGACTCCGTATACAGAACCGTGGTATTGGTAATCCAACAGCCAAGGTTGGTAAATGGGGTCAAAGTGGTCCAGTATCTGAATTTCCATGCCTTCGTAAGCGGCGTCTCCCGTTCCGGGAGTTCGTATGCCCACCCCGTTGTTGGCACCCGGAGTAAGTTTGAATTCAAAGCGAAAAATGAAATCACCGTATTCTTTTACTGTGTATAAATCTCCAAATCCCTGTTCCGTAGGTTCTACTACCAACAGGCCGTCGCGTACGTGGTAATCGGTGGTATTACCCTCCCATTTGTGCAAAGAAGTGCCGTCAAACAGGATCTCATATCCTTGGGTTTCTTCTTCCTGTGAAAGGGTGTAGGGATCCGGGCGTTCCAGTTCACGTACATAGATATCGCGGTAAGCCACTTTGCTACCGTGGGCTTGCAATTCAATGGCTCCGTATGGAAAAATGGGTTGAGAACGATCCCAGTAATTTTCCATGATTACGTTGTCCACTACCAGTTCTCCGTTTAAATACACTGTTACGCGTTCTCCTTGCATACGGATAAAGAAACTGTTCCAGTCACCCAAGCGGTTGTCGGCCACATGTGTAGGGTCGGCCATGTGTTTAATATTGTTGTACAGTCCTCCGGAACCAACTTGTGCACCTACGCGGACGCGAGCCGTATCCCAAATTTGCACTTGGGGAGAGCCACGCAAGTATATGCCTGCATCGGCTTCAGGTCCTTCCGGATACAGCAACCAATCTATGAACATTTCAAAATCGCCGTATTCTTTTACGGTACACAGGTTGTCGCCTTTTCCTAAAAAGATGATCTTGCCGTTTTCCACAATCCATTGGCTGAACGCTTTTTCGTTTTCTTTCTCTTGTGCCTCTGCCAAGGCTTCCGGTGTCATTTTGCTGCGAGAGATGGGGTTGCCAACCAAGGCTTGCCATCCGTTCAAATCTTGTTCATTGAAAATACGCACATATCCCGCATCCTTCGGCAGGGCAGCCAAGTACTTGTCAATATTTGTTATTTCGTACGTGGCATCAGGGTAGTTCGACTGCTCCAGTACGTTTCTTGCCTGTTTCATCCAGCTTGCCATGGGAGCCCCGTAAAAATGGGTGTTTTGTGCCGCCAAACGGCAAATGGTAAGCGCTGCTTGCAGGCGCACCTCGGCTCGGCTGTCTTTCAAGAAGGGGGCCGAGGCGAAGGCCGCTTGAACAACTCTTGTGTTTCTCAGCTGTACCAGCAAAGCTGTGACGTCTTTTTCTGCCTCGGCTTGTTCCAAAGCCCTTCTGAGGAAAATTACCTTCTGCTCTCCCGGGGCTTTCCAGGCCGATAGCATCTGCATGTAGGCCGTATAATCTCTGTTTTCCAGATACTTGTCGCTTAGCAAATCTATGGCTCGTTTGGTGCCGGTAGCGGCCAAAGGTGCATAATACAGGTGTTGTGCATTGGGGGATGCTTGTTGCATTTGCAGGTGCAGTACATCGTATGCCTGTTCCGCATCCATTGCGTACAAACTTGCGGTAACGGCCTGTTGCAAGGCTTCTACAAACGTAGGTTCTGCATCTTTTTCAGCGGCAGCCGTTTCCAGCAATTTGAAATAAGTGGTCTTGTTGTCGGGGTTGGCCACTCCGGCCAATGCCCGTGCCGCAGCCATACTCACAAGGGGACTGGAATTGTTCAATTCTTTGATAGCAATGTATTCAAAATCACGGGCTTTGCGAGCTCCCAGTAACGTAAGAGCAGCTGCTTTTCCTTGTTCGGAAGCCTTGGGATACCAGTCCACAACGGCTTTCACGACGTCTCCTTCCATGGAAAGCAAGTTTTCTAAAGCTACCTGTGTCTGCAAGGTATTTTCGTTTGTCAACAAACCGCTCAGCAGTTGTACGCTCTCCGGTCCTCCCGATTTCCTTACGGCACGAGCCGATGCAGCTGCCACTTCAGGGTTGGTGTGAAAAAGCCATGGATCGGCAATGTAGCATGCCAAAGCCGGATTTTTTTGAGAGCCCAGGAAATCGAGCACATCTATAACGGCCGGTTCTGAAAGACGTTTCATTCTTTTCAACAACGCACCGTTTACAACAGGTGACAAGAAAGGCCTTGTTCCTTCCAAAGCCGTTCTGCGGTACGCACCGTCTTTGTCATTCAGGGCTTTTAAGACCGTATTGAAGACTTTGTCTCCTTCTATAGCCAGCAACAAGGAAAGGGCCTGGTTTCTCACTTGCGGAGGGTTGTTTTGTTTGATGCGTTTTTTAAGTGCTCGTATTGTTTTTCCCGGGTCCATGGAACCTACGCGTTCCAGATAATGCAGGAACTCGTAATCGGGAGCTTGTGCCATGACATCATAAGAAGCCATGGTTCCGCAATGCGACAATGCTGTATAGGCTTGCGAATGCAGGGCCGGGTCTCCTGTCTTTATAATAGAAAGTAGGAATTTTTCAGCCAACGGAGAGCCCAATTGGGCCAGTCCGCTCAATGTTTGTTCTTGAATAGGAGCACTGAGCAGCAGTTGCACGGCTTTTTCTCCTCCAATAGCCGTTACGGCTTGAATGGCAGGTACGGCCAAATCTTTCGTAAACAAATAGGGCGATAAGACATCCAAGCTTTCCTCTCTGCCCAACAATTGCAGTTGTCTTATAAAAAAGGCTTGAACAACAGGGTCTTCCGCATTTTCCAGCGCATAAGCAAAGTCATGGGCTACGCGACCACGCAGCTCATCCGACACTTCGGGCGCACTTACATATTGTACCAGGCCGTTCAAAGCATACTCGGCTTGTGGAAGGGTTGTTCCATCGCTCTTTATTTGCTCTGCCAGCATCAACACACCTTCTTTTCCGGTAGACAACACGTCTTCCATCAATCGGTCAAAAAGGGCTTTGTTGCCGGCCGGCAATTGGTTTAAGGCATCACCAATCTTGGTGGCCGTTGTTCTTTGGGCATCCTGACCGTTGAGCGTTGATACACTAGCGAACAGGACGACAGTTATTGTATATAGGATTTTTTTAATCATTGCACTAGATTTTCCAAGGACCTCGCATGGGTTGATCCAACAATTTGTTAGCAGCAGGGTCGTCTATAAATTCCAAAGTATGGGGGTTAAAACGCAACGAACGGTTGAGCTGCAGAGCTACGGCTCCGATGTTTACCAAGGTGCCGCTTCGGAAACCGTTGGATTCGTTGAGGGCAAAGGGTCTTCGTGTACGCACACATTCCAGGAAGTCGGTTTCTTGTTGTTCCGGTTCCGGGAAATCGGCCAATTTCAGTTGCCAGTCGGGAATGTCGCAACGGAATCCGGGATAGACGTTTCCGTTGGGACCGGATATGTAGGGCGTATTGGGGTCTCCGTAATCGTCACCCCAAAGTACTATTTGGCAGCCGTCCTCATACGTATACGTGATGCTGCGCCAGGTGCCAACGGCATCGTGGTGCTGTTGCGGGGCATCTATGTCTACCCTGATGGGGCTTTCGTTGTCTTTGCCCAAGATGTATTGTACGGGGTCCATGTAATGCTGTCCCATGTCGCACAATCCGCCGCCGTCGTAATCCCAATAACCGCGGAACGTGGTGTGCACGCGGTGCGGGTTGTACGGTTTGTAGGGAGCGGGTCCCAACCACAAGTCGTAATTGAGGTTTGCCGGAACCGGTTCCGGAGTCAAGTTTTCTTTTCCTGTCCAATAAAATTTCCAATCAAATCCTGTATGGCGGGATATGGTCACTTTCAACGGCCAGCCCAATAGACCGCTCTGTACCAGCTTTTTAAGTGGTTGAACGGTCGTGCCCAGCCCGTAGAACGTATCCTTAAAACGGAACCAGGTGTTCAGCCTGAAGATGCGTCCGTTTCTCTTGACCGCTTCCATCACACGTTTGCCTTCTCCTATGGTACGTGTCATGGGTTTTTCACACCAGATGTCTTTGCCGGCTTTGGCCGCTTCTACGGACATGATGCCGTGCCAATGCGGTGGGGTGGCAATATGAACAATATCCACGTTGGGATCTTGTATCAAATCCATAAAGTGTTCGTATGTTTTTATGCGATCCGGCGCCATTTTCACGGCGGCATCTATGTGTTTGGTATCCACATCACACACGGCTACCAGTCGCGTACCTTCGTATTTGATGTGTTCGCGCCCCATGCCTCCCACACCTATAATGCCTTTGGTCAGCTGATCGCTGGGGGCTATGAAGCCTTTTCCTCCCAAAACGCGGCGCGGAACGAGTGTGAGTGCCGCCAATCCACCGGCCGTTTTCAGAAAACTTCTTCTGTTCAAACTCATGATTACCTCAATTTGTTGTTGGTGTATTTTTCAAAAAGCGTATTTCGTATAACCCTGTACGTTTCCATAATGGTGTCTGCGCATTCCTGTGCGTAGTTGTTCAGCAATTCGGTGGCCGCTTTGGGGTTCTTGCGGTACAGGGCCAGATATTGTTGTTCTATTTCTTTGTTTTTCTCAAAGAATGATTGTTCCATAGGTTCCCGCAGGCGTACCAGGTCTTTTTTGGCTTCCTGGTAACACAGGTTGAGCAAATTGTCCACTACGTCCACAGCCCATCGCACAGACGTGTCTGAGTATTGGTCGGGGTGGTATTCCATATACACATCGGGTGTTTTGGTGACGCCGGTGAAAAACGGAATGTAGGGCGAGGTGTATGCGTTGTCCACATACACCCAGTAAATGCCTCCAATACCGTCAGGCAGGTCTTTGCGCAATTGAGCACAATAGCCGTATTCGCCGTCCACACGCGACACCAAACGGCGTCTGTTGGTTTTCAACAGTTTTTGCAAGTTGTCGCTGGGGAAGGGGGTAGCCAGAGGGCTCTTTACCAAGGTGTTGTTGGGACCGGGTATGTACCATACGGCATCGTTCTCTTTGTCGTAAATGGTGCCGGTGAACGTGCTCCTCTGGAATTCCATAATATCTTGAATGGTGAACAATTTGTTCGGCTTGAAGGATACGGGATACATGGCTATGGGTTCTACCGTCTGCCCGTATTGATTCAGGTTTTGGTACGGATTGTTGGTCCAGCGCGGAGGCAGTTCCGGAAGACCGGGGTTGTACAAGGCGTTGAAGAGCCATTGGCGGTGGGTATGGGCTTCCCTCGGCGTAACACCTGCGTAGGCATTGCTCCAGATAAAAGGCATGGTTCCGTTGGGATCGTACCATCCGTTTTCAATGGCAACGCTCATGTAGTTGGAAGAAGCTTTGAATTCTTCCGGTTTGGAAAGGTCTATTTCTTTAATCACACTCCAGTTGGAAATGACGGCCACGTGGTCATCGGGCAGGCGTTGGGCAGCCCAGATGCAACCCAACGTTCCGCTGTCTTTTTTCCAGCCTTTGCCTACGGCAAAAAATTCCAGGATCCAAACTTCGTCGGGATCGGCCAGGGTGACCAGCTCGGGGTCTTTTCCGCAGGAAGGCAGAAAACCGTACGTTTCCATCAGGTGGGTCATCAGTTCCAGGGCTTCCCGGGCCGTTTTGCAACGTTGTAGTGCAAAGGCCTGTGCCTGTTCTATAGTCATAATTTGATCGCCTTCACCTTTAGTCAGTTCCAGTTCCGGCCGTTGGTTGGTGGTACTTTCCCCAATGCTCAGCTGGTGCTCATTGATTTGGGAATAGGCAGAGTGAAAATACGTATACGTCTGCTCTACCTGAGGAATATAGCCCAGGATTTCCCCAAAATCGTCTGTGGGACGTGTGTTTTCCAGCAAACCCCAAAATACGGGAGCCATGGCTCCTTTTTTGAATTTTTGTCCGGGGATAATGCGTACGCGGTTATCGGGACCACAATCTGTGTGGGAATTGAGTACACTTCCGTCTGCCGTGG
>Ga0265293_10005422_pt1 | contig 21283 bp, 20 predicted proteins | sample Munlanlewell138R_FD_192505 | JGI IMG/M metagenome (GOLD analysis project Ga0265293, IMG submission 192505) | Leachate microbial communities from a municipal landfill in Southern Ontario, Canada - Leachate well 138R | ecosystem: Engineered > Solid waste > Landfill > Unclassified | place: Canada... | reverse complement strand
GATGGTCCGTACAGGAAGAATCTTCAAAATCATTGATGGCGAACAAGAAGATGGTTCTTATGATGAGATACCTCGGTTTATAGGTGATGTAAAGTTCGATAATGTGTGGTTTTCATATAGCGAAGGCAATCCTGTTCTAAAAGGTATTGACTTACATATCAAAGCGGGAGAGATGGTTGGACTTGTCGGTCATACCGGTTCAGGGAAGAGTTCACTCATGAGCCTTCTTATGCGCTTTTATGATATGAAACCCTATGACATGGGACAGATAAGAATTGATGGACTACCGATAACTACCTATTCAAAACGAACGTATCGTACACATGTTGGAATTGTCTTGCAGGATCCAGCGATGTTTAAAGGAACGGTTGCAGATAACATTCGCTTTGGTCGTGAAAAATCCGATGAAGAAATTGTTGCCATACTAAGAGATATCGGTGGTGGAAAACTGCTTGATAAGCTAGAAAAGGGTATTCATACGATGATTACTCGTGGTGGTGGAAACCTATCAGTTGGTGAAAAACAGATTATATCTTTTGCGAGAGCTGTCGTCCATGATCCGGCGATTCTCGTGATGGATGAAGCTACTGCAAATATCGATACGGAAACAGAAACGATGTTACAAGAAGCACTTGAAAAAGTGAAGCGTGGTCGTACCATGATCGTGATAGCACACCGACTATCGACCATTAAAAATGCAGATAAAATAGTCGTTTTAGAAAACGGTATGAAAGTCGAGGAAGGTAAGCACAGTCAATTGCTTTCAAAAAATGGTGTTTATGCGAACATCTATCGATCACAAATAAAGCCTGGAGCAGAGATGATTTAATCTCTGCTTTTTCATATATTGAGCTATGATGGGTTTTACTTTATGGTAAAATGTTGGTTAGAGGTGAGGTCATGAAAAAAGGTTTACTGATGCTTATTTGCGCAAATTTCATCCTTTTTTTGTTGCTACTCATGCCAATACAAAAGTTTCATGCTCAAACCAATCGTGAACTCAATCCAACACTGTCACATGAAGGAGGATATTACACAGAAGCCTTTGATCTTGTGATTCATGGAAAACCGGATACAGATCTCTTTTATACACTCGATGGATCAAAACCAACCAAGGATTCGATTCCTTATACTGATCCAATTCCTATCGAAGAGCAATTCATCACAGCTGATGGAAGTGAATATGTGATTGGCAAAGATACTAACTTGTCTGGTTTACCACTATCAATGATTAAAACATCCGATAAACTATGGTTTTCTCCTACCCAAGATATCTTTAAAGCAACTATACTCAAAGTCGTTGCTATCCATCGTGAAACAGATGAAATGAGTGATATTCTCACAAATACTTATTTTGTATCACCCGATATGTATGAAAAATATACCTTCCCAATATTATCTATTTCAACCGACATTGAAAACCTCTATGATTTTGAAACAGGTATTCAAATTCCTGGAGCAAAGTTTGATCCGAGTCAGTCGGTTGAAGGAAAGAGTAACAGAACAGGTAATTATGCACAAAAAGGAGATGCTTCAGAAAGAGAAGTATCTGTTGAACTCTTTGAAACAGATGGATATCGCAGCATACAACAAAACGCCGGTCTTCGCATTCATGGAGGACTTTCAAGAATCTATCCGATTAAGAGTTACAGGCTTTATGCAAGGGATTCTTATGACGAGCAATCGACATTTGATTATCCATTTTTTGATCAAAAAGCTGTGGATACCTATAAACGCATCATCTTAAGAAATGGTGGTCAAGCGTATCAATATACGTTTTTTGGTGATGCCTTTTTGCATCATCTTCTTGAACCTTTAAATCTTGATATACAGTATAGCACACCGATTATTCTATTTCTCAATGGTGAATATTTTGGTATCAGAAACGTAAGAGATCGTTATGATACGGATTATCTCAAGTATCACTACCTTATACCTGAAAATCAGGTTACTATCTTGACAGGTCATGCTTATATGGAAGATGGATCTAAGATCGGTCAGATACACTATCAAATGGCATATAATTATGCCATCTACAAAGATTTATCTAAAAGAAAAGCTTTTGATCAACTTACACGATGGATTGATATCGATAATTTAATTGACTACATGATCGTTGAACTCTACACCGGAAACGTTGATTGGCCTCAAAACAATATTTTATATTGGAGAAAAAATGTCAGATATACACCTGGTGCACCCTATGGTCATGATGGTAGATGGCGTTTCATGATCACCGATCTCGATGCTTCCTTTGGTGTATCATGGGGAACGATATCGCCAACACAAAATCCATTTGATCGCATCACAGGTGAGTCATGGAAGACAGGAAGACTGTTTGTTAACCTGCTTGAAAACGAATCTTTCAAATCAAAGTTTGTCTATCGCATGATTGAACTGATGGATACTGTTTTTGCATCTGATGAGGTTTCAAAAAAACTTGATGAATGGACAGCACTTTACGCACCTGAAATGGATGAACATATCGCCTTTTATGGTCATCCATCGTCATTTACTGCATGGATCAGTTATATCAACCGTATGGAAACCTTTGCTGTTGGACGTAAGTCCTACATGATGTCATATATGGAAGATTATCTTGATTTGAATGAAGAGCATGATTTAGAAGTCTTATATGATCAAAGTATGGGAAGTCTACTTATCAATCAAAGATTACAAACAAGTGGATATCATCAAAGTTCATACTATGACAACCTTCCTATCGAAATGATTGCACAACCTGATGAAAACCACCATTTTGAAGGATGGTTTTATGAAGATATGCTACTTAGTGAAAGTAAGAAGTTGATACTGAGTCCAGAGATACCCTTAAGTATCGAAGCACGCTTTGCTTTAGGTACTGCTACAGATCAACCGAACGTATTTCCTTTACTTGTACCAACAGTTATTGCAATTGCAATCACGCTAGGTACCACAGGAACATTGATTTATCTACTGATTAACAAACGAAAAAAGATGATAAAAGAAGCTTCATGACGCGCATGTCAATTGAAGCTTTTTTTATGGAGCGTTATAGAAGCAATCACTGAATAGATTTGATAAAATTGAATTGTATCAAATATAAATATGAAGGAGTCTATATGAGAACATATGATTTTTCGGTTAAAGATGTCGATCAAAAGGATGTTTCACTGAGCAACTATGAGGGTAAGGTTTTATTGATTGTTAATTCAGCAACCAAGTGTGGATTAACCCCACAGTATGAAGGATTAGAAAAACTTTATCAAACCTATAAAGACAAGGAATTTGAAATTCTTGATTTTCCCTGTAATCAGTTTATGAATCAAGCACCAGGAACCGATCAGGAACTCAAATCGTTTTGTGAACTTAACTATGGAACAACTTTTCAAACATTTTCTAAGATAGATGTCAACGGAAAAAGAGCACATCCACTCTATCAATTTCTTAGAAAAGAACAGAAAAAGGATTTAGGAGAATCTGGAAAAACAACCCTACTATCAAGACTTATTCCTAATACAAAAATTAAATGGAACTTTACGAAATTTTTAATTGATCGAGAAGGACACGTGATTCACCGATTCGGTCCAGGTTTCACACCTGAAAAAATAAGTCCCTATATTGAAAAGGTTTTATAACATGGATTGGAAACTCAATGAGCAACTCTGTTTTTTGTTGTACTCATCATCTAGAGACATTATCAAACAGTATAAACCACTTTTGGATCCATTGAAATTAACCTATACACAGTATGTAACCATGATTGCGCTATGGGAAGAAGATCATCAAAGTGTCACAGATCTAGGGAAACAATTAGCCCTAGATTCTGGCACACTCACTCCTCTTTTAAAAAAACTGGAAGCTGATGGTAGAATCAAACGAACGAGAGATCAAATGGATGAACGAAAGGTCTATATCGATTTGACAAAAGAGGGAAAAGAACTCGCAGAAAAGGCAAAACAAATACCTAAATTACTCTATAACTCGTTATCTGTTAATGATCAAGATATGCAAACGCTCTATCAAATCTTATCTAAAATGAACCACATGAGGAAAACTGAGTTAGAGGATAAAGATCATGAATAGTAAACCTATGACAAAAGTAGACTATATGCGTAAAGCGATTGAACTTGCTAACAAGGGATCGGGTTGGGTCAATCCCAATCCTTTAGTCGGTGCAATCATCGTTAAAGACGGACGGATTATTGGTGAGGGATATCATCAGAAGTTTGGTGAACCACATGCTGAGGTGAATGCTTTTTTAAATGCGACAGAAGATGTTGAGGGAGCAGATATGTATGTGACCCTTGAGCCTTGTTCACATCATGGAAAAACGCCACCTTGTGCTCTAAAAATTATTGAAAAAAAGATTAAAAATGTTTACATCAGTCATCTCGATCCCAATCCATTGGTCAGTGGACGAGGAATCAAGATGCTTATGGATGCTGGAATCCATGTCGAAGTTGGTATTCTAAAGGAAGAAACTGAAACTCAAAACGAAGTCTTTTTTCATTACATTAAACATAAGCGTCCCTACGTGATAATGAAATACGCGATGACACTCGATGGAAAAATCGCAACATTCACAGGTGATTCAAAATGGATAACGAATGAAAAATCACGTCAATTTGTCCATGAGTTAAGACATCGTTACATGGGAATTATGGTTGGAGTTAACACGGTGATTAAAGATGATCCGCATCTCGATGCAAGACGTCATAATCTTCAATCAAGACAACCGATAAGAATCATTATCGATCCTGATCTTATCACACCACTTGATCGCTATGTGATTACCAGTGCAACTCAACAAACCACATTGTTAGTGATCGGCGATCACATTGAAGATAATCGTATCACAGAATATCAAAAACATGGAGTAGTATTCATCAAAATGAATACGCAGCTTCTTGATTTGAATCTACTTATGATGAAACTCGGAGAAATGCATATCGATAGTATCTTCGTAGAAGGGGGTTCTTTTCTACATGGAAGTTTGCTTGAACAATGCATCGTCAATAAGGCATATATCATGATTGCACCGAAGATGATTGGTGGAAAAGACGCACTAACTCCCGTCGGTGGAAAAGGCATTGAACTGATGGCTGACGCATATCCATTAGTTAACATAAAATATAGTACCTTTGATCAAGACATCATGATTGAAGGTTACTTCAAAAAAACACAAGGAGAAATACATGAAAATTAATCAAATTGAAGACACCATTCTAAACATTAAAAAGGGATTACCCGTTATTGTCATCGATGATGATGAAGAAGAAATCTTTAGTGAAATCGTTATTCCAATCGATCAGATAACTCTACCCTTTTTACATCAAATTGAAGGAATCACTCAGGGTTCAATGAGCGTTGTTGCAAGCAAACAGCACTTTGAAATTTTGGGTTTACCAGCAACTTTTGAACGTATACTATTAAGCGAAGGACAACCAAGATTGACCGTCGACATTAAGCATAGCACGCAAAAGGGAATGGAGCGTATCTACGATATTTTGAAACACATCATTGATCCAAAGGCAAAGGCAGATGATTTTGTTCATGAAGGTCAACTCTTTCCAGTTGCTTCTAGACAAGGTGGTGTTTTAAAGCGTGCTGGATTTCCGGAAGCTGTGATTGATTTAGCACAACTAGCAAACTCTTATCCTGCAGGTTTCATGGTCGAGTTAATCGATTTAGATGGTAACATCTATTCAGAAGAAAAAATCAATCAATTGTCAAAAAACCATGGATGGCCAATTATCAGTATTTCATCACTCATTGCTCACCAGAAAAAGGAAGTATCACTGATCAAACGTGCTGCAGAAGCAAATTTACCCACATCACATGGAGAATTTCGAATGGTTGGTTTTGAAAACGCACTGAACGGTGAGCATCATGTTGCACTCGTTAAGGGAGATATCAAGCCAGGTGATGAAGTTTTGGTTCGCGTTCACTCAGAATGTTTAACAGGTGATGCATTTGGTTCACTCAAATGTGATTGTGGAGAACAACTTCATGCAGCATTGGACAAAATTGAACAAGAGGGGAAAGGTATCTTACTCTATATGCGTCAAGAAGGTAGAGGAATTGGTCTAATTAATAAAATTCGCGCATATGGCTTACAAGATCAAGGAATGGATACGGTTGAAGCTAATCTTGCTCTAGGTTTTGATGAAGACTTAAGAGATTATGGTATTGGTGCGCAAATTTTATCGGATCTTGGTGTCACTAAAGTTAAATTGATGACCAATAATCCTTTGAAACTTAAGGGATTATCCGGTCATGGTATCGATATCGTTTCTCGTATTCCGATTCAGCTCAATCACAACGAGCGTAATGAACTCTATATGCGAACAAAAAAAGAAAAGATGGGACATATGCTCAAGTTCAAGGATGAATCCAAATGAAGGATGTCAAAACCATCATCTTTGATTGGGATGGAACGCTTCATGAAAGCATTGAAGTGTACTATGATGCGTTTTTGAAAGCTTATGCGTTTGTTTTAAATAAAGGTTTAGTTGAACCCAAAGTTTATCATAAACAAGAGGTCTGTCGTTTTTTAGGTATCAATCCTAAAGTGATGTGGGAATCGATTATACCCCATATCGACGAAGAAACATTTATAGAAGTCAGTTCAATTATTTCATCAGAGATGAAAAAAAGGATAGAAGAGGGACATGCCAAACTCTATGAGGGTACACGTGATGTTCTAAGCTATCTCAAATCAAAAGGTTACCGATTAATCTATCTTTCAAACTCAAAAATTTACTATATGGAAGCGATGCGAAAAGCCTTTCAGTTGGATGACTATTTTGATCAGTTCTATGTGTCTGAAGCATTCAATTATCTACCGAAAGAAGAGATTTTAAGAAAAGTGATGCCATCACTTCAAAAGCCCTTAGTGATGATTGGTGACAGGTATATCGATATACTAACCGCTCAATCAAATGGCATCAAGTCAATAGGATGTCTTTATGGATATGGTGAAAAAGAAGAACTCAGCGATGCCGATATGTTCATTGATAAAATCACGGATTTGATGAATATCTTTTAAAGAGACATAGTGTCTCTTTTTTATTTATAAAAATGTAAGCGTTTTTAGAAGTACTCTTCCTTATCACATTTAAATGTGATAGAATAAGAGTAATGAAATCCAGAAAAGACAGGTAGGATCTATGCGAATTGATAAACATCCGATTTTGACATTTCCTAAACGTGAGCCTATCACGTTTATTTTTGAAGGACAAGAAGTTTTGGGATATCAAGGTGATACAATTGCTTCCGCACTTCATGCTCTCGGTGTTTTGACACTGAGTTATTCCATCAAAAAGAACCGTCCCCGCGGTTTTTATTGTGCTATTGGCAATTGTGCGTCATGCAACATGGTTGTCAACGGAATTCCCAATGTGAGAACATGTATCACCATGTTAGAACCAAACATGATCGTTGAACGCCAAAGAGATAAGGGGGTCATCAGATGAAGACAAAAGACTTAATCATCATCGGTGGTGGACCGTCTGGTCTTTGCGCAGCTAAAATGGCTGTTGAAGCAGGGATATCGGTTCTTCTCATTGACCGCAGTCCTGAACTTGGTGGACAACTGATTAAACAGACACATAAGTTTTTTGGATCGAAGGCACAGTATGCTAAGACCAGAGGATTTGATATTGCTAACATCTTGATCAATCAGGTTAAGGATCATCCCTTACTTGAAATCATGCAAAATGCAACGGTTGTCGGTCTTTATCAGGATAAAGTTGTCACCGTCTATCAAAACGATACCTATATGAAGTTCCAAGCAAGAGCTGTGATCGTTGCTACAGGAGCTAGTGAAAAGTTTCTTGCTTTTGAAAACAATGATTTACCTGGTATCTATGGAGCAGGTGCCGTTCAGACATTGATGAATCTATACGGTGTTCTACCGGGACAAGAAATCATGATGGTCGGAAGTGGTAACATTGGTTTAATCGTTTCCTATCAACTCCTACAAGCTGGGGTAAAAGTTAAAGCCATCATTGAAGCAGCTCCTAGTATTGGTGGATATAAAGTACATGCATCAAAGATCAGACGTTTAGGTGTAAAAATCTATACACAAACTACCGTCAAAAGAGCTATTGGTAAAGAACAATTAGAAGCAGTAGAACTTGTATCACTTGATGAAAACTGGAAAGCCATTCCAGGAACTGAGCGTATTGAATCTGTTGATGCACTGTGCATTTCTGTAGGATTATCACCGATGCATCAAATTTTGTCGATGGTCGGTGCCAAAACAAAATATGTAGCAGAACTCGGTGGATTTGTTCCCGTGATCAGTGATCATCATGAGACTTCGGTTGAAGGTATCTTTGCATGTGGAGATGCAGTAGGTATCGAAGAAGCTTCATCAGCGATGATGGAAGGTTATTTAACGGGACTCTACGCTTCTGAGTATTTTGGTAAAAAACATCCCAATCATCAAGAACTCCTATCAAAATATGAACACGAGTTGGGGATGTTACGTGATGGACCTTTTGGAATTAAAACGAAAATTGGTCTAGAAAAATTAAGAAAAGGTGAGACAAATGCTGAGTAAAACAGGTATACCCACAAAAGATCAAGTAGCAAGTCGTTTTCCAGATCGTGTCGCTTTGATAAAACCTAAAGCCATTCTTGAATGTTATGAAGATATCCCATGCAATCCTTGTTCAACATCTTGTCCATTTAATGCGATCGAAATTGGAGCTAATATCAATCATCAACCCAAACTTCATACCGATCTTTGTACAGGCTGTGCGATGTGCGTACCAAGTTGTCCAGGTTTAGCCATTATTATCGCACAAATACGTGGTCATGAAGCGGTATTCAAGATACCTTACGAGTTTTTACCCATGCCAGAAAAAGGTGAGATTTGGCATGCTATCGATCGCAGTGGTGAGATCATTGGTGATGCTAAAATTGAGCGTGTTCAAATCAATCAAACAAATGATCACACAGCGGTTGTGACAGCTGTAGTACCCATTGAACATTTGGAAACATTCGTGACCGTGAGGAAGAAAGTATGAGAAAAGAAGATATCATCATGTGTCGTTGTGAAGATGTATCACTCGATCAAATACACAAGTTGCTCGAAGAGGGTTATACGACTTACGAAGATTTAAAAAGATTGCTTCGTGTCGGCATGGGACCCTGTCAAGCAAACACCTGTGGTCACTTAATTCAAAGAGAATTAGCAACCTATTTCAAAAAACCTATCGAAGAAGTACCTGTCCATAAGGTTCGTCCACTCGTGATAGGTGTTCCACTTAAGAAGATTGCTAAAGGTGAAGAGAAATGAAGGTTAACTATCTCATCATTGGTGCTGGAATCAGCGGTGTAAGTATCGCCTATAATCTAGCAAAAAAAGGCAAGAAAGGCATTCATGTCGTCGATAAAGGTTATTTCACCAATGGAGCGACAGGCCGCTGTGGTGCAGGTATTCGTCAACAATGGGCAACTGAAATGAACTGTATTCTGGCTAAAAAGAGCATTGAGTTCTTTGAACATGCGAAGGAAATTCTATCGTATCCTGGAGACCTTGAGTTCAAACAAGAAGGTTATCTCATTCTTGCGACCTCAAAGGAAGAACATGACCAATTCACAAAAAACGTGGCACTTCAAAATCGTTTAGGTATTCCTTCAAAACAGTTAAATAAAGAAGAAGCCCTTAAGATTGTTCCCCATCTCAATCCTGATGCATTTTATAGTGCAACATTTTGTCAAACCGATGGGCACTTAAATCCCTTCAAAATGACAGAAGCCTATTATTTAGCTGCAAAAAGCTTAGGTGTCACTTTCTCATTTTATGAGGAGGTCACATCGATTGACACTTTAGATCATAAGATTCAAGCCGTATATACTAATAAGGAAACCTATCAGACAAATGTAGTGATCAATGCAGCAGGTGGTTATTCACATGAAATAGGTAAGATGGCAGGCATCGATATACCTGTTTATTCGGAGAATCATGAAATACTCGCAACAGAACCCGTTGAAAAAATGCAGGGACCTATGGTCATGTCATTTTCAAAAAACATCTATTGTCAACAAGTACCTCATGGAGCATTTTTGATGGGTAGAAGTAATCCCGATGCTAAACCGAGTCATCAGATAGAATCCACATGGTCATTTTTAGATCACATGTCAAAAACACTTATTGATATCATGCCCAAGGTAGCAGAACTGAGAGTTGTTAGACAGTGGGGAGGATCCTATAATATGTCACCGGATCGACAACCCATCATCGGTGGAACCGATGAACTCGAAGGTTTTTATATGGCGTGTGGCTTTAGTGGTCATGGCTTTATGCTTGCACCGATGACAGGCTTACTTTTAGCAGAAGTCATCTTAGAAGAAAAACCCTCGATGGATATGCGTCCATTACATATTAATCGATTTATTGATCAACCCATGATTCATCAAGAAAAATCCGTTGTATAACGAAAGGAGATTCACATGGCAATTTATCCCTATCAAACAGAACCACTTACAGATTTTAGCAAAGAAGAAAACATTAAGAAGTACCTAGAAGGTCTAAAGATCGTCGAAGGCTATATGGGAAAGACCTATCCCATCATTATCAATGGCAAGCGTCTTCAAACCGAAAAAAAGATGGATTCGCTCAATCCATCGAATCATCAAGAAAAGGTTGGAACCATCTATCAAGCAGGTTTAAAAGAAGCTGAGGAAGCGATGCAGGTTGCCCTCAAAGTATTTGAAGAATGGAAACATGTAGACGCGAAAGTAAGAGCAGATGTCTTATTCAAAGCTGCTGGTATCATTCGTCGACGTAAGTTTGAATTTGCTGCACTGATGACAAAAGAAGCTGGTAAACCTTGGCCAGAAGCAGATGCTGATGTTGCTGAAGCCATTGACTTCTTAGAATATTATGGTAGACAAATACTTCAACTCTCTCGTATTGACGATCAGGTGTTATCACGCAAAAATATCGAACGAAACGAGTATATCTATATTCCTTTAGGCGTTGGAGCAATCATTTCTCCATGGAATTTCCCATTGGCCATTCTTACAGGCATGACTTCAGCTGCCATCGTATCTGGAAACACCGTCTTATTAAAACCAGCTTCGACAACCCAGGTTATTGCCTATAAGTTTGTAGAAGTTCTTGAAGAAGCAGGATTACCTCATGGTGTACTAAACTTTATTCCAGGCAGTGGTTCAGTCATCGGTGATTATATAGTCAATCATCCCAAACTGCGCTTTGTATCTTTTACAGGATCAAAACAGGTTGGTATGTCTATCTATGAAAAAGCAGCCAAAGTTCAACCAGGACAAATTTGGTTGAAGCGTGTCATCGCTGAAATGGGTGGTAAAGATGCCATCGTCGTCGATGAAGGTATTGATATCGAACTCGCTGCTGAGTCGATCATCAAATCAGCTTTTGGTTTTTCAGGACAAAAGTGTTCAGCGTGTTCACGTGCAATCATTCATGAAAATGTCTATGATCAAGTCGTTGATCGCATGATAGAACTGGCTAAACAGATTAAAGTAGGTGATCCAACACTTCAAGATGTCTTTATGGGACCAGTTAATGATATCAATGCATTCCAAAAGATATCATCTTATTTTGATGTTGGAAACAAGGAAGGAAAACTGGTTCATGGTGGAAAAGCAGATGCTAAGAAAGGTTATTTCATCGAACCAACCATCTATAAAGATTTAGATCCCAAGTCACGTCTGATGCAAGAAGAAATCTTTGGACCTATCTTAGCTGTATGCAAAGTAAAATCCTTTGATGAAGCCCTTGAAGTCGCTAACAATACCGAATACGGTTTAACCGGTGCTGTGATTTCAAACAATCGTATGCATCTTGAAAAGGCAAGACGTGAATTCCATGTTGGTAACCTTTACTTTAACCGTAAGTGTACAGGAGCCATCGTGGGTTATCAACCCTTTGGTGGATTCAATATGAGCGGAACCGATTCAAAAGCTGGCGGTCCAGATTATCTCATATTGCATATGCAAGGAAAAACAATTTCAGAGGCATTATAAAATGAAAAAGTACGAGCAATCGTACTTTTTTAAAAGTAATTTTTGGCAATATTTCTTAGAAACAGTGTTGTAACGAGTAGATCTGCTGAACCGCCAAAACTGAGGTTTAATTGAATGGCTTCATTCGTAAATGCAATCACATCTTCATCGTTTTCAACATCTAATGCCTTTATCTTTTCTTTGATCATTTGGTAGTTTTCAATAGAACCTGCACGCTTGAGTAAGACTGTATCGTCGGTTGTTAAGATGAGTTGTTTGAGGGTTTTTCTAAGGAGTTGATCGGTTATGGGTTCATCTTTGATGAGCTCAAAAGCCTTTTGAACCGATGGCATACCTAAGTATGCTTCACCACGGGCACCTGATATGTGATAGTTTTGATACGCTATTTCACCAAAAGTTGTTGGACTCTCCTTGAAATCGTCATAAATGCTTTTTGATAAATCTTGGATATTTTTAAAGAGAGAAGTCATTGGAAGTTTGTTTTTTAGTGTATAACCTAAAGAAACCAACAAAAGACCTAGAATAAAGATTAAACCCTTATAGCAGTTGATACCATCGGTTGCCTTAAGCATTGCTTTTTCAGCTTGTAGACCGATCATGCGTGCTTTTTTAAAGAGTGAAAGTGTAGAATCACTTTGGTAACCGAGTTCAAATAGTAAGATAAAGTAGTGGATGATTGCATCTTGAGCACGCTGCATCATAGAATAATTCATATCGGGATGTGAACCCTGACTTGTTGGCGTAACCAAGCCGAATTTATACTCTAAGTTTAACTCATCCATCATCGCTTGTTTCATTAAATAGGATAGGTTTTCTCTAAGATGTGCTTGGGTGGTATCTAAAACATAGCGTAAGATATCTTCTAGTGGATGCATTTTACTACGAACACATCGATGCGCTAGATCACCACAGAGATAACAGATTCTATCAGGAGCATTAAGCATCTTTCTGGTTATCTGAACGTAATCTTTTGACCAAAGGTCAAGATCGATGAGTCTACCATAGGTACTTGATTCAAAAGATATCAATTGCTCTTTAACTTTAGTAAGATCCTCATCCTCAATTACCAACAGTACATAAGGACCATCAGATGAATCAAAACGCATACGCTTCGTAACACTCCACTGCTGACTTACCTTGTATTCAAAAAAACGTACGATGATGTACGCTTCAGGTATGTTTTTATTTGAGCCTGGTATATTTGCGTGAACACTGATCAATGGTTTTTTTGTGTTTTGGATCCACTCATTAATCGTTTGACCTCTTCGTTCACGATCTCTTAAAAGTTGATCATGCATGAAAAAGTGATTTCCCTTCATTAGACATCAAGTATTTATAGGTCGATTTAGGGACAAAAGGTTTGATTTCTTTATATCTTTTTTCACGCATGAGCTCACGCACCTTGGAAGCAGAAATGACTTGATCAAAGCATGTTTCTCTCTCGATTTCTTTTAAGTGATCACCGAGCATTCCCTTCATCATTTCATTGTACTTAGAGGTCATTGGATCGAGAGGTTCAGACCCAACAAAGCGATAACTGAGTTCGAAAAGTGGGATAAAATAATGTTTAAAGATCATGATATCCGTTTCCATAGCAATCTCAGATACTTCACTTTTGTCTTTGATAAAGTAACTTGGGAATGTTACGTGGGAGATGAGATAAGGCGTTGATGGCAAGATTTGGACATTTTTTAAGTGGTGGATTCCCTTCTTAAGTAGAAGAAGTCTCGTTGGATAGGAAAAAACTGATCGATTTTCTTCAACCAAAAAGATAAGAACTTCATCCACCATTTTCGCACAGGTTTCAATTAAATAGAGATGACCTTTAGTGAAGGGATTACAGTTCATGACAATACCTGCACGGACTCCGTGCTTTGGCTTTAAAGTCAGTTTGAGTGATAAGAGTTGATCCTTGATTGGAAAGAGTCTATTTTCGAGTAAAACGACATGTTTTGTTTCAATGATGATAGAAAGTGGATAGTCTAAAAACATGTGTTTGTGTTCAGGTTTGGTATAGATAAAATATTTATCTATCCCTTTTGAATCAAAAATACGCATGACATGTTGTAAAAGATGACCGAGCAACTGTTCACCTTGACGCTCACGCTTGATAGCAATCATCTTGATGACATTGTCGTGATATGAAATGGTACCGATCAAATCATCACCATCATAGAGATGAAATGTTTCCGTGATAAAAGGATCAACTGATAGATTGGATTCTCGTAAAAGTTGAATCGTTTTTTGTTTTTCTGCTTCAGTTATCGCATTGATGAAGCGGTAACTCATGTTATCTCCTTATAATTGATACAGACTATCAATAATCGAACCATCTCGATATCTGATCAGACCGATGATCTTATCTGAAGAAGGAATCATTTTGGGTTCACCTGTTATATGATGTGCACGTTTCATCAGTTCATCGATGGTAGTTATCTCTAGTTTCGAATCTTTTAGTTTATTGATAAGATCTTGTCTTTTGGGGTTGATTGCAATACCACGTTCAGTAACTAATATATCCACCGATTCACCAGGTGTCGTAATGGTTTTCACTGATGATTTTACCATGGATAAGCGTGATTTCATGAGATTGGTCGTGATGATCGTTACCTTAGCTCCAAAAGCAGTATCGGCATGACCACCGCTACCACCGATCAGATGACCAAAGGAATCCGTTGTTACATTGACATTGAAATCAAGATCAATTTCGGTTGCACCTAAGACGACGACATCTAAATCATTGACGATAGGTTTCGCATAGGGATTACCATATTCGGATGCACTGATCATGAGATGATGCTTGTTTCTTTGATATGACTTGATCGCTTCAAGATCGAAACACTGTACATCATAAAGCTTTTCGAAAAGCCCTTTTTCATGCATATCGACAAGAAAACTGGTGATACCTCCAGACGCAAAATCACCTTTGATTTTGTTGGCAGTCATCCGTTGTTTCAGTGCTTCAGCAACTGCCAAGCTTGTCCCACCTGCACCACATTGAAAGTTAAAATGAGGTTTGATCAAACCGAGTTCTTCAATAAGTCTTGCTGTATTTTTTGCAATCTTGAGCTGGATCGGATCTCTTGTTGGTTTCGTGGTACCACTTTTGATGCCTTCAGGATCACCGATTGAAGGGATATGTAGAATCATATCGACATAACGACCATCGATGTCAACTTTCTTCACCCGATCAACGATATGATCAGTGACCAACACTTTATGCTTAGCGTATAAAAGATCAGGAATCGCATAACCGAGTGTTCCACATTGTGATGGACCTTCAATACCATTACCATGACCTGCGTGGTCAACAGCAGGAGTTGCAATAAAAGCAACATCAATCGTTAGCTCACCTGATTCAATCGCGCGTGCTCTACCTCCATGTGTATCCATCACAAGAAGTTCTTTTAGATGACCTTCTTCAATCGCTTTTGCTACTGGACCATTGATATAGTTCGTATAGATTTTAGTAATGGATTGATTTTTAATAAGAGGTACCATGGGTTCATGTACAGGAAAAATAGCACTTGGAGCAAGTGTTATGTGTTTAAGTTTTCTTTTTTTTATTTCCATGAGTACTAAGTTTAAGACAGCATCACCATTGCGCAAGTGATGATGAAAGGATAGGGTCATGCCATCTTTGATGTCAAGCTTGTCAAAAACGGATGCAATATCACTTTCAACAGGTTTGTTACCGCCACCGATAATGACTTCATCGATGATTTTTCGTTCGTTTGTTTTTATGAGATTATTAGCACCTTGAAAAGGTGTGTAACCTTCAGGTATTTGACGATTTAATGTATTTTTTATTAAATTCATTTCGTCACCTTCTCTAAAAGCTTTTTAGCACGCATGATAATCGGTTTATCAATCATCTTACCATCAACAGAAAACGCACCTTTTCCTGATGCTTGCTCTTCGGCAAGAACAATCTTTTTAGCGTAATCAATCTGTTCTTGTGTAGGTGAAAAAAGTTCATTGATGGTATCGATTTGGATGGGATGAATGCATGCTTTACCTGTCATCCCCAAGCGTTTCGCATGCTTTGCATCTGATATTAGACCTTCAGCGTTATCAACGTGAGTAAAAGGTGTATCAATGGCTTCTTTTCCATAAGCCTTTGCTGCATAGATAACAAGCTGTCTTGCAAGTAAAATTTCTTCGCCATCCTGTGTTCTTTCAACCTCGAGATCGGTTGCGAGATCCTCACCACCGAGAAGAAGCGCTTTGACACGAACATGTGATGCGATGGTATGAACTTCAAAAAGTGAGCGTGCTTGCTCAATAATTGGAATAATCCAAAGAGGTTCATGATTTTTTTTACGTTTTTCATATTTACTCAATAATTGATCCAGTTCTTCAACGGATGCTATACTTGCTTTCGGTAGCATAATGCCCTGAACTGGCCACTTCATGATGTGCTTGATATCACTTAAAAAATATGGACTTGATACATCGTTGATTCGAATGATGACATCTATATTCAAATGGGGATTGGTTTTAAAATACTCTTTGAGTAAGATTCTTGCTGCATCTTTTTCAAGTGGATGAATCGCATCTTCTAAATCGAAAATAATGGCATCTGCTTCAAAGATGTCAGCATTTTGAATCATCGCTGGAGTATTTGCTGGAATAAAGAGTAAACTTCTAGTCATTTTTCTCCTCCATACGATGAAGAGCAGTCAAAAGACGAGCACGAATCGTATAATCGAGTGCTCCTTTATCCTGTATGCTCACTTTGATTTTTTTGATGTGTGATTTCTTTAGAACGTCTAAGATGACTTTTTCAATCGCTTCACCAAAGACATCCTTAACTGTGCTATCAATTTGAATTTCAAGTTGATCGGCTGCTTCAACGGTCACCAGACAATCATTGGATTCCAGTGTTCCAGCTGTCGCATGTTTCATGTCATCACCTATTTTCTAGCTTTTGATAAAGCAATGATGCGTTCCATCATATTGTTTACAATCATATAACCTGAATCGACATCCATCGCAGGTTTTGCTAAGCAGAGATCTGCTTCACATGCAATAGCTACGGATGTGGTCGCTTCTGCAGATAGATTGGTCTCATTGCATGTACCACCACAGTAAGCACCGATTTTTTTCTCTTTGCAGTAAAGAATAGCTTCTGCAATGTTATTGATTCCACCTAAATCAGGTGTTTTTATCTGAAGGACATGTCCTGCTCTTTCATCTGCGAAATAACGAATATCTTCGAGTGTATTACACCATTCATCAGCAACAATTTCTAGTGGTGTTCCTAAGGCATCGATTCTGGATGTGATCTCTTTTAGAGCCAACATCGTTCCTTCACGATCTCCCGTATCAATGGGTCCTTCAATTCTTAAGAAGAAAGGTTTTGCTACCTCTGCAAGATCGAGTAAATAATGGACAATTTGATCGATATCGTTATGAAACGCAATGCCCAAAGTACCGTAAACATCGATATGAAAGATCGGCATATAATCCATATGCATCCGTTTATCAAGAACCCGATTTCTCATCCAAATGACATAATCCTTGAGTAGTTCACCATGATATCCCAATTTGTCTTTGACATTATTAATCAGTGCATGTGGCATCGCATCGACTTCTTTTAAAATCATTTTATCGACGTTAGTATAACGGTCATCACCTGACTGTGCAAAGATGGGTATTCGATGTAATACCTTGAGTTCTGGATGGTATTCATCACGGATAACTTCAGCCATTGTTCGTTTGCTCGATAGAGCTGTAGCAGAAAGGAGTGCTTGGGTAATACCGTAGCGTATAGCGGTATGAATACGTTTGCCATCAATTTTTAAGCGATCGTATTTTTCAGCTAATGGTTTAAAATACGACACATCCTCACCGATTAATAATGGAACGATATGCTTTTCAATAAAGGGTATGAATTCACTTGCTAGAAAGAGTGGATCTCTTCCACCGGTTCCTGAGTATTGAACTGCTGCGCAGTCACCCATAGCGATATCTCCATTTTCAAGGAGTAGTTGAACGGAGATTGCTTCACCAGGAACGCGTACTTCTTTAAAGCCATCACTTTGTGCCTCTCCGATATACATAAATCCATCCTTGATGGCATCTTTCTTTATCGCTTTTTGATCATCAAAATAAAAACCTGTATAACTCTTTGTTAATATAACCTGTTTAATTTGCATGGTGTTTTTTTCTTGTTTGCTCGGGTCTACCAATCATTTCTCCTCGAGAGATGGCATAGATATCATCTACAGTCATCTGGAAGGTGATTGGACGTCCTTCGGCTTTTGCCCTTTCATTTAGTTTTGCGCGGTGAAAATCTTTAATATCTTGAGTCATGCCCAAATTTCCAAATTCAAGTATTCGAACACAACCATCGTTATCTCTTGCGGGTAATACTTTGTTTAGATTTTGTTTTGAAGGTGCAAATGGTACATCAATTACACCGAGTTCAAATGCTTTGATCGTGCCTACGGCAAGATCTCCATCACCTAGTTTAAAGACATTATCCATAAGACAATTGACTTCATTTCTTATCTGAGCTTTTTCAATTTGTAATTCTTGAGAGATCATCATCTTTTGATCTTTAAGTAAAGAGACAACCATTTTTGATTCACGAACTCCAAAACCATTGATTTCTTTTGTGGGAACACCAATGGACTCATAAGGTGTCTTTGTAATCATTTTGGTCGCACCAGAGAGTGCAGCAACCGTTGATGCCATCGCGATAAGACCCGAAGCTTTTGCTTCATCCTGTGGGAATCCTCCCATCCATTGATGGAAGACGGTTGTAACAAACACATCATATCCATAACGCTTCAAATAGTCTTCGGTTAACTCTTGAAGCATATGAATGGATGCGACATCCTGAATGACATTTCCACACTGACCATAACCAACCGTAATGTTTTTAACACCCTGCTCGGCTGCTAGAAGTGCTTCGATAATACCGATGGTAATCGCAATGGAGGGTGGAACGAGTGTTCCTGTCAAGGGACCAAAAGGTTCACGGTTGATGTGGATACTATGTTCCTCATAATAACCGACCAAACGATCACAGTATTGCCAGTAGTAGATCGAATCAGCAAGTGAAATATTTTTTGCGTAGGGAAGGTTATAAGAGATACCTCCACCTTCATTGGATGTCCATCCAGCTGCATGGATAATCTCCGATAATAATCTGGCATCAGGTGTTCCATGACGTGCTTGCAAAGGTACATTGACAGCATCAAGGACTTCTTTGCAGGATTGGACACCGTGATTTACAGCTGGGAATCCGTTCAGCATCGATCGCCCCTCTTTTCTGGAGACTAAAATGCCTTCTTCAGCTTCAGCATATCGATTTTGTCTGGTATATGAATCGATGGTTGAAGGTAAAAAATCAGCACCTGAAGCTTCTAAATGTCGCATGAGCTCGATGTGTTCACTAAGCAGTGCAACACCTGCTCGTGGTTGAACATAAGTTCTTGACTCCTTTTTAGCTTTCATGAGTTTTAAAGCGAAGTTTTTATGTTCAGGTACTTGTTTTAATGTTTGTACTGCATAATCAAGATCGAGCCTTGGATCTTGTCCGGTTGGCCATGTGGCTAAAACTTCTTTGCGCATCGCGAGAAATTTTTCTAATGACCATTTTTTATTGACAACCTGCATATATAATCTCCTAAAGTTTTCTAATACGTTTTTTCATAATTCGAAGTGCAATCTGTGGGTAATCGAATGAAAGCAAACCCATCGCAGATAAAATATAATCTTGATCTAGGTAGAGCGTTGGTTGATGGGGTCTAAGTTCCAATCCGTTATGTTTGTTTTTGATTGCTTCACCCAGAAGTTGTTTGGGGTTATTGCTTGCAATCACCACACCACCCGTTCCGATGAAAGATGAAACCTGGGTTAAGTCTTTCCCTGTCTGATGATACATCATTCCCATGGGTGTATAGACTTCTTTGAGTGTACCAACATGTCTAGATAAGGCGATATCGATACATTTGGATGCGAGAATATCCTCGATTTTAGATTCCTTAGTATCCGTTGGAATGTAGTCGATTTGTCCATGACGCAACACACAGGCACTTGATAAATCAATACCCTCTTTATGATAATTTGAAATTTCAGAAGGTGTCATCTGTTCTAAGATACCCATCGCAGAATAACGCATGCCAAGATCACCTTCTACGGTTCTTTTCGAAAAGGGTTCTTCAAGTCCAGTCATGACAGCATTCATTTTTGTAGGTAAACCATCTGAGAATGAGTAAACATCAGTGGTTGCCCCTCCGACATCAGCCAGCATGAGATCACCGAATCCAACATCATCTTCATATCCTTTGGATAGCAATTCAGCAGCTAGAAGAACTGCATGAGGAGTCGGAACGACGACACGATCAATAATCGATTCAATTCTTTTAATCCCTTTTGCTTCAATGATGTTTTTTACAAAGATATCTTTGATGGTATTTCTCGCATCATCGATATTGAGCATGTTGAGTTTTGGCATCACATTTTCGCAAATAAAAAATGTCTTATTTTCTTCAGATAATATTCTACTAACTTCATCAATCGCATCCTTATTTCCAGCAAAAACGATGGGTGCATTAATCGGAGATTGTGCGAGTTTGTGTGCATTATGAATCACACATTCACTGTTTCCTCCGTTAGCCCCACCGGCTAATAGAATAATATCGATTTTTTTATCTATAATCTTTTGAATTTCTTGATTATTGATGTGGTGTGATAAAACAAGTTCTACCTTGGCACCTGCACCAAGACAAACACGTTTTGCAGCTTCTGTTGTCAATTCTTCAACAAGTCCGATGGCTGTCATCTTTAAGCCACCAGCAGCAGAAGAACAGGCAACGATTTTTTCAAAAACAAAAGGTGCACTGGTCTTTTGTGTCAGTTCATGAAGTGCCATCTCATAACCATCAATAATGTTGGTTTCGACCGTAGTGATCGCTTTTGAAGTTGCGATGATATCTTCTTTGTCGAGATCGACTGCTGTCAGTTTCGTAAATGTCGATCCAAAATCAACGAGCAGATAGCACCTCATCAGACGCCCCCCAAATCTTCTTTAATCGTATCAAGTACCATGTCAATGGTTGTTCCTGGTGGGTAGACACGGTCAAACCCCATCGCTTTAAAACGTTTTTCAACATCCTTAAAATCCTGTTTACCAACAACAATATTGCCACCCACATAAAGGAGTATATCGTTTAAGCCTGCTTCATTACATTTGTCGCGCATACCTCTGCAGTCAAGTTCACCATGACCATAGAGTGATGAGACCATAATTAAACGAGCCGATGTT
>Ga0265293_10005421_pt1 | contig 21288 bp, 28 predicted proteins | sample Munlanlewell138R_FD_192505 | JGI IMG/M metagenome (GOLD analysis project Ga0265293, IMG submission 192505) | Leachate microbial communities from a municipal landfill in Southern Ontario, Canada - Leachate well 138R | ecosystem: Engineered > Solid waste > Landfill > Unclassified | place: Canada... | reverse complement strand
GAAATTGAAGCTGAGTTGTCGACAAAGTCTATATTTTATTTTGATAGAGAAAACTCACACAAAGAACTTAAAGAGCTTATAGAATACTTTGAAGAGAAAGGTTCTAGCGTATACATGAGAGAGGTTAAGTACGGATTAGATGAAAACGAGTACATCTATGAAGTCCATATTATATAACTTTTGATGCAAAAAAAACTATATATTGAAACACTAGGATGTGCTATGAATGTTCGTGATAGCGAACATCTCATTGCTGAACTATCCATAACCGAAAATTACTCGCTTACTACTGATATCTCAGAAGCTGATCTGATAATAATCAACACATGCAGCGTCAGAGAAAAACCTGTCGCTAAACTTTTTTCAGAAATAGGTGTTTTTGGTAAAAACAAAAAGCAAAATGCCAAAATAGGGGTATGCGGATGTACAGCGAGCCATCTTGGTCGTGAGATTATACGCAGAGCTCCTATGGTAGATTTTGTTTTGGGCGCTAGAAATGTATCTAAGATCACAAAAGTATTGCACCAAAAACATGCAGTTGAAATAGATACAAATTATGATGACAGCACATATGCATTTGGGGAATATCGCACAAATCGTTTTAAAGCCATGGTTAACATCTCGATGGGTTGTGATAAATCATGCACTTTTTGCATAGTACCTACCACTAGAGGCGAAGAGATATCAATACCTAGCCATCTGATAGTAAATGAGATCAAAAAAGCTGTAGAGATTGGTGCCAAAGAGGTGATGCTGCTTGGTCAAAATGTCAATAATTACGGCAGACGATTTAGTCAGACAAGCGAAGTCAAAGATTTTACCGGCTTACTTCAAGCTATCAGCCGTATAGAAGGGTTAGAGAGAATTCGCTTCACGTCTCCTCATCCTCTTCATATGGACGATGATTTTATACGAGAATTTGCCTCCAATCCTAAGATATGCAAACAAATTCATGTTCCCCTTCAAAGCGGCTCAAGTAAAATACTCAAAGCCATGAAAAGAGGCTATAATAAAGAGTGGTTTTTAAACCGATGCGAAATGATACGCTCTTTGGTTCCTAACGCTACGATTTCTACTGATATTATAGTTGGATTCCCCGGTGAGAACGATGAAGATTTTGAAGACACAATGGATGTACTTGAGCGAGTTAGATTTGATCAAATGTTCTCCTTTATATATTCTCCTAGACCTCATACTCCAGCAGCTGAGTATGAAGACCAAGTAGATTCAGAGGTCGCATCAACTAGGCTCACAAGACTTCAGGAACGACATACAGAGATTCTAGATGAAATAATGCAAGCCCAGCTTGGCGCTCTCCATCAAGTCTATTTTGACGAGTTAAAACCAAACGGCAAAATTGCCGGCCGCAGCGATGACGGGAAATTAATATTTGTAGAAGGAAGCGAAGAGCTATTAGGCACTATTAGGCCTGTAAAAATCACCAAAACTTCTAGAAGTCTGCTTGATGGAGTGGTGATTAAGGATAAACAATGATCAAAAAAATTACTCATTGGGCGAAACTCAATGTTGTACCATTTTTGATCTACTCCCTAATGCGTCTCGTTTGGCTAACAAGTAGAAAAAAAATTCATTGTATTACTCCTGTTGATAACAGTCAATACATATGGGCTTGTTGGCACGGTGAACTTTTTGTCTCCCCGCAAGCATATCGCAACCTTCATCCAAAACAAAGCGCTTACGCCATAGCCTCTGCACACAAGGATGGCATGATAGTTGCAAACACTATAAAACACCTAAATATTAAACCTATCAAAGGCTCTACATCTAAAGGAGGGGCAAGAGCACTGCTTGAAGCAATGAATTGCCTCAAAAATGGCAATGAAGTACTCATCACCCCGGATGGGCCAAAAGGACCAAGACATTATCTAAACGATGGTGTCATATCGCTTGCTCAAAAACTAAAACTTCCTATTTGTATCATCAACTACAAAGCTAGCAATTATTGGCAATTTAACAGTTGGGATAAATTTGTCGTTCCAAAACCGTTTTGCAAAATTGATATATATGCCCAAAGTATAACACTTGATGGGCTCAAGCATGATGATGCCAAAAAAGCACTCCAAAAAGCAATGCTCTCTCACACTATTGTATAAACCTTGCCAATGAAAGAGAAATTTTTTGCCCTTAGCGATGATTTTCTAGATTATCTTTGGCAAATTAGAGGATACAGCCAAACATCTATAATAACTTATGAAATTGCTTTGAGACAAATGATAGAAGCTAGCCACATAAGTCAAGATGTTGATGAAAAAATATCCATAGATATCACTCTATTTCGTCTCAAAATTATCCAAAAAAACAAAAAAACAATAGCCAAAAAACTAAGCGCAGTGCGTTCATTTGTCAAATTTTTAAATAACCAAAAAAATTTAAATGTCACATTCCATCCAAATGATTCTATCAAAGTACCACAAACATTACCAAAACCCATAGAAGAAAATCATCTACAAGAGGTGCTTCAGTTTGCAGATATAGAACAAAAGACTCTAGTGTATATGCTTTATGGCCTAGGACTCAGGATAAGTGAATTAGCCTCTTTGAAACTATCTGATATCCAAGGAGATTGGATACAAATTCACGGCAAAGGAAACAAAGTACGCCAGTTGCCAATAATACCAGAAATTCTAGTGATATTAAAAGAATATATAGATATTTATGCACCGCAAAAATATCTATTCGAAAAAGACAAAGCCCCACTTAATTCAGCCGGGCTTAGATATAAACTCTCCAAGCTTTTCCGTGCACACGGCATAAAAGCTACACCTCATCAACTTCGTCACTCATTTGCTACGCATCTGCTAAACAGCGGAGCTAGAATAGCTGACGTTAGTGAGCTTCTAGGGCACTCTTCTATGGCAACTACTCAAATCTACACCCGGTTAGGAAATACAAAAAAACTAGAAGAGTATCTCAAGGCCCATCCTTTAGCAAAAGAATAATAACTAAATCTTGACGACCCTAATCTGCAAGATCTGCAAGTTTATCGATAAAATCTTCACTATCTATTATTCTTTTTAATTTATCTACTTCTATATTGTTACCTTCAAGTGTCAACATAAATCGTCCTTTTACGATAAGCATAATTTTATTGGTAACACCATTATCGAACCGCTCTTGCTCTTCTACGCCGCTATTACCATCTATTTTTATCGGTTTTCTATATCCATTCTCATCTTCGCTCTCTCCGCCTGCATTGATACCTATTTGCATCATTGCTATCATAGCGCTTCCTGCTTCGCCTGCTCCATCTAGTATAGAAAGTATGATTTCTTTATCTTCATTCTCGTAATGAGCTTCTGCAATATGCATACCAAGCTGTCCTATTGAGAATCTTTTTCGCTGAAGCCCGTCAATTTTTTCAGGCAATAAAGCTTTTAATTTTTCATTTGATAAAGGAGTAGCTTTTTTTAGTTCTTCTGAAGTTTTTCCAACTTCCTCAAAAGCATCTTTCATATCTTTGATACTTTCTTCCTGTATAACTACTTCTTTTTGTTCATCTGTCTTTTTATCACCGCATCCGCTCATTATCAAAAGTGCTGTCAACAATAATACACATTTTGTTTTCATTCTACTCCCTTTGTAATATAAGTTTGAGATATTATACTACTTTTTTTAGAAAAAAAATGTTAAATTAATTTTTAATAAAAATTTAATTATTAAGCCAGATTTTGTAATTTATTTATTAAATGCTCATTTTTTATAAACTCTTGCAACTCATTCATGTCAACATTGGTACCGACTATTGTCAACAAAAATCTGCCAGATATTATCAATGTCAATTTATTTACAATGCCATTTTTTGTTTTTGTCTCCTCTTTTATAGCTCTGATATTGTCAATCGATGTTGATCTAAGATATCCATTTTTATTTTTTATATCTATATTTGAGTCAATACTTGATTTCATCAAAGTCATTAGACCACTTCCCTCTTTACCTGCGCCATCCACGATAGAGACCAAAATTTTTTTATTATTATCTATATATGTCATTTCAGCTGAATATAGACCAGAATAACCTATAGAGGTTTGCATTCTTTTAAAATCACCAATAGTATCTGGCAATAATTCTCTAAATTGTTGATTTGTTATAGGTTTTGTTTTTTGAAGTTCGGCTTGAGTCAATTGAATATTCTTGTTGCTTTTATTGGTATCGTCAGAAATTTTACCTTTGCATCCTATGAATGACAATAATAAAACCAAAACGATTAAAACATATTTCATAAAGACTCCTTTGATTTACTATATGGTTATTTTATCTAAATTCTCCATATACCAATACCCTCTCACAAGAGGAGGAATACCTGCGATTCTGCATTTTTCTTTAAACTCTTTTGGTAATACTGTTTTATGGTATGGTGCAATATAGAGCTTATCTGCACTCAATCCAATCGCCCAAAGCCCGCCTATGACTAAATGCTCGTTGTTTTCTATCTCTTCTCTTTGAGCCGAACTGAGTAAATACCCAAGTCCTTTAAGAGCCAAATCGGTTGCTTTGACCCTGAGCCTTGTGTCGTATATTTTGATCACCCTAAGATCTTTATAGGCAAAAACTGTCTCAAACCTGTCTTTAAGTATAAATATATCATCTTTCAAATACTTCAAACTTCGTCTTATGCCGTCTTTATATTTTTCGATAAGCGAATTACTATAATATTTTCGAAAATAATTTCTCTCATAACTCACATCATTATTGCTCTCATCTATGAAATATCGATATTTATTTGTTTCTAGATAATCTTGTAACTCATTTTTGCTATATTCTAGCAACGGACGCATAATCGTATAGTTTGATCTTTGCGCTACACTATGTAAACCTATTAGTTCGCTAACTCCTGCTCCCTTAGTGAGTCTCATCAGCAGCCATTCAAGCTGATCATTAAGCTGATGGGCTGTGAGTAAAATATCGTATTTATGTTCCGCTATCAAATTTTCAAAAAACTCATATCTAAATGCTCTGGCATTAGCTTCAAAATGGCTCTCAAAACTAGGGGCTTTAGCAGCATAGCACTCACAGCTGTATTCTATAGCCAAATCTTTTGCGTATGCTACTTCATCTTTGCTCTGTTCCCTGATTCCATAGTCAACTATGGCCAAATCTGGTTTTAATCCGTTATCTATAAGAATGTGAAAAAGCGCTGATGAATCTATCCCGCCGGAAAAGGCAAGAAGAAGTTTTTTGTTGACTAATGTAGATAAGGTGGAAGGTGGAAGGTGGAAGGTGGAAGCTGATTCGTCATCTGTTTTCATAATAACACCATCCTTGATCTTTCATCCTTCTACCTTCCTTATAAGTGTTGCCAATAGCTGGCTGCCTGCAAGCTCTGTTACTTTTGCTTCATACGCAGCACCATAAACTATAGGCAAATCTGATGTATCATTAATAAGTATCTCTCCATCTATTTCTACTGCCCAAGCAAGCGGTCTAGCACTTAGCAAAAATTCATGCTCACTGCTCTCTCCATTGATTACAACTTGTAAAGTAGTGTCAATCAATTTTGACAATGAAACAGTTGTCGCCTCAGAAGCGATATTGCCAAGTTTTTTCGCTCTTTGCTCAATAATCTTAGCTGGTATCTGCTCCATATCATAAGCAGCTGTGGACTCTTCATTGGAATAGGCAAATACATTAAATCTATCAAACCCAAAATCTTTACTAAACTTGTAAAGCCTATCAAACGATTCATTGCTCTCGCCAGGATGGCCTACTATAAATGTCGTACGGATAAATGCATTTGGCTTGCTTTGCATATGATATAGCAATGCTTTTGTTTTCTCTTCTCCAAAGCCTCTTTTCATCACTTTAAACATACTATCATCACTATGCTGGATCGGCATATCATAATATGTCTGAAAAACCGTAGAATCTGCTATTTTGTCAATAAGGGTAAAACTGGTCGTACTTGGATATAGATACAAGATCTTTGCGCTCTTTACGCCTTCGATTTTCTCTATCTCATTTATCATATCTATAAGACCGTCTTTTAATCCTATATCTCTTCCATAGCTAGAGCTATCTTGGGAGATAAACGAAAAGTCCCAAAATCCTTTGGCCACAAGGCTAGTGACTTCTTTGACTATTGAGTTTAACGTCCTAGAATGCAGCTTGCCCTTAAAGTGCGGAATGGCGCAAAACGAACATGTTTGATTGCATCCTTCTGCTATTTTGATATAAGCATGATAATTTGAACCAGTGATGACCCTAGATGAATTTTCATCCGCTAAAAATACCTCTGAAGTATAAACGCCTTTTTTGGCTTCGATCATCGCATCTATTTTATCATAATCGCCCACTCCCGTAAATATATCGATCTCTGGGAGTTCTTTTTGTAGTTCATCTTTGTATCTCTCACTCAGACAGCCGCTCATGACAAGCAATGAGTCATTCTTTCGTTGTTCATGGAGATTTAATATCGTTGAAAGCGACTCCTCCTTGGCTGCTTCTATAAATCCGCAAGTGTTAACAATGATGACATCTGCGCTCCTAGCATCATCGATGAGTATATAATCATTCAAGCGGCCTAACATTACTTCACTATCAACTAGATTTTTGGTACAGCCGAGACTTACTAAATGGAGGGTTTTTTGATTCATTATTTACTTTCTTTTTTTGGGATATTATAGCATAATGTGATAGTGGGCATATAATTGCCCTCTGTTAATTGACTTCAACCTTGCTTTCCAAGAATTCTGCAGTTTTTGTCTGGCCTAACTTTTGTGCATACTCAATAGCATTCATACCAAATTTATCTTTATTGTCAATTTTGGCTCCATTTTCTAGCAATAATTTCAACATATCGATATCATTAAAACAGGATGCCAGCATTAGAGGGGTTATACCGCTTTTTCTTTTTGTAGTATTGAGATCAAATCCGCTATCAATACATAATTGCACTACATCATATCTCTTGAATTTGATGGCAATATCAAGACTGCTTACACCCTCTTTATCAACCTCAAACAGATCTACACCGTGCTTCAAAAGAAGTTTGATAAGTTCAATGCTCGCATGCTTGCGTATTGCAAAAAACAGTACACTTACCTCGTCTGGATTATCTAGATCATATTCGCTTCCAAGCACAAGAGGTTTTGATAAGTCAATACCATTATCAATGATTTGTTTTACTTGTATAAGCGAGTCTTGTTCTATTGCTTTAGATAATAGTTGCATATATACGCTCTCCTAATGTAATCATATTGTAATGATTTTTATTTATACTTATCTTGTTTTTTAAAAACATCATTTTATAAAGGAGCAAAAATGAATAACATTAAGACAATTTTGAAAAAAATGATTAAAACAGATGGCAGATCATCTAGCACAGTTAGAAAAATAGTCCATCTTAAAACTTCAAAAGAGTTTAGCTATCTTATTGATACTACAAGGCTATAAAACTGTCTCATGATCCAAAAGGGTTAATTCCACCCATCATTTTCATAGCTTGGGCTTTTTTATCATCTTCTACCATTTTATAAGCATCATTCATAGCACTGATAAGCAATATTTGCAATGATTCTTTATCACTTAGGAGTGAATCGTCTATAGATATATCCAGGACTTCAGTATTGCCGTTGATAGTGATACTAACCATACCGCCACCTACTCTTACTGTAAATTCTTTGTTTTTTGCATCCTCATGAAGACGTTTCATATCTTCTTGCATACTAGCCATCATTTGTGACATTTTAGAGATATCCATTCCTTCAAACATATGCTATTCCAATCCTTCTAAAACTTGAGCTATCGTATTGTCTTCATCTTCTAATATAACAAGTTTAGGTTGATACGAAGTCGCTTGTTTGGCATCCATTTGAGCATAGGCGATAATAATGATCTTATCTCCTGTATGAACCTTTCTAGCTGCTGCGCCATTTAAGCAGATATCACCTTTACCGGCCTCTCCTGCTATGATATATGTAGAGAATCTCTCACCATTATTGATATTTACAATATCCACCTTTTGCCCCACTAACATTCCAGCAGCTTCCAATAACGTACTATCAATTGTAATTGAACCAACATAATTTAAATTGGCATCCGTCACTGTAGCACGATGGATTTTACTATAAAGCATAGTAATGGTCATAGATATTTTCCTTGATTTAAATAGTGCAATTATACTATAAAATTGTGATTTTATGGTTGCACTAAAGTTTTTGGCTCTATTGGCTCACCCCACATCTCAGGAGCAATCATATATTCTTCTATGACTTTGCCGCCTATGATGTGCTCTTCTATGATGCGGTCAATCTTTTCTTTGGTAAGTCCAACATACATAGTATGACCCGGCTCTACGAGCATTACAGGACCTTGCTGACAACGATTCAAACAGCCTGTCTGAATGGGTTGAACAGTAGAAATGATACCTTTTTGCATTAGACTTTGAGCTAAATACATAAATAGTTGTTGTGATTCGGGATTGTTTTGGCTTACACAACTTGGTTTTGGCATACCAGGAGGTGAACTTTGTTGACATTTGAATATATAAAAAGCTGGTTGTGGTAAAGCATAATTCATCGTTTTTTCCTTAATTAAGAGTAATTTACTCCGAATAATACCAAAGTTTGTTTAAATGAAAATAAAATGCTGCTCTTTGGTTACTGCTTTTTACTAATTGCCAAATATTCTTTTACAATCTCTCTATCGTCAAAATGATATTTCACACCTTTGATCTCTTGATAATCTTCATCGCCTTTGCCTAGTATCAAAAGTGCTTCACCGTCCCTTAGCTCATCAATTGCGCTTTTTATAGCTTCTTTGCGATCCAAAAAGACTTGCACATTATCTTTGCCCTTCAAGCCTTCCAATATCTCATTAATGATAGTTTGCGGTTCTTCGTCTCTTGGATTATCACTTGTAACATATATCTTACTTGCAAATCTGCCGGCTACTGCTCCCATGCGAGGACGCTTGAGTTTGTCACGGTTGCCTCCTGCTCCAAATACCACAGATAATGTTTTATCTTTCATACTTTGAAGTACTTGCTGCATTCCATCATCAGTATGGGCAAAATCTACTATTACAAGCGGATCACTGCTAACAACTTCCATGCGTCCTGCTACTCCTGCAAAATGCTGTACTGCGTCACATACTTCTTGCAATGGTTTGTTTGTCAACATAACTGCAGCTCCGATAGCTGCCATAAGATTATAAAGATTAAAAAGTCCCACCATAGGAGAGCTAAACGTAGCCTCGTCTTCAAAATGCTTTATATACGCCGTGATGCCGTTATTTAAAGAAAATGCTTGCACTTTAAAAGATGCCGGCTGATCAACGCCATAGCTTTGTGCGTTTACAGAATTATATGTGATGTGTGCTATGTCATCTTTGTTTAGAAGCTTTGGCGTTCCATCGGCAAAAAATAGACTCTTGACTCTGCGATATTCTTCGATTGTTTTATGATAATCCAAATGATCAGCTGTAACATTTGTATGGATCTTTAGTGCAAACGTGATATCCTCTATTCTCTTTTGCTCAATAGCATGCGAGCTTACCTCCATTATGAAATAATCACATCCTTTATCAAGTGCTTGTTTCATATGATACAAAGTTTCAAAGACAGACGGAGTGGTCATGGATTTTTCTTCCAATCTCTCTTCATTTGCAAAAAATCCTCTAGTGCCTTGCAATGCCGGCTTGCAGCCAAGATCCAAAAGCAAAGAATAAATAGCTGCAGTTACTGTTGTTTTACCGTTTGTGCCTGTTACGCCTACTACCTTTATGTTATCTATATCCCAAAGTTTTATCAACTCTCCTGGTGTAATAAATTCCGGTGTGTTTGGCAGTGCATCAAAGTAATGACTATTTTGTGAAGTCTTCAAAAAAATCGTATCGTTTTGTATTAATTTCGTATTATCAGTTATATAAGCATATCCTTTGAGATTAAAAGGTATTTTCATCTTTCTTCCTTGTCAAACAGCCTATAAAGTTCTAATATATCTTGGTCATTGGCAAATAAACTTGCTGTATCATCTAGATATTTTAATGCCATCTCTTCAAAACCGCCATTTTTAAGCTCGACTATAAAATCAATTAATTCTTCTTTGGTAGTGATTATAACTTTGGTAGAAAACATAATATCTTCAAAAGTCTGCTTGAAATCACCTCTAGTTTTTATTAACTCTTTGAAATCATTATACGAAATACCGTCCAATTCAAGCTGTGATGTTATATGAGATGAGATGAGTTCTTGTAAAGTATTTTTAGAAGCATCCAAAGATTCTATAATATCATTAATAATTTGAACAGCATCTTCTTGTTTATCTTTTATGGAGTGATAGTAATCAAAAAGAGCCTGGGCTTCATCATCATTCTCAAGACCCAAATCACTCAAAAAGATACCCATTCGTGCTTCATCAAGTTTTGGAAACTCTTTTAGGAGTATGCCGTATGTTTGAAGAGCACTTTTATACTCTCCTTTTAAAAACAAGGCTTCTGCTCTTGCTAATAATCTTGTTTGATTAATACTCACCCTAATTCGCTCCATTTATCTTCGCTGCCTATTGGAACATTTACAACACTTATTTCTGGATGGATCAAGATTTTCATCTGTTTTTCTACGCCGTATTTAAGTGTAGTACCGCTGCTGGCACAGCCGACACATGCTCCTTGAAGCTGCACATATATCTTACCGTCTTTAATGCCAATAAGTTTGATATCACCGCCGTCAAGCTTGATAGAAGGCCTTACCTTTTCTATAACGTTCATAACGGCTGGTTCTAACTCTTCATCTGTAAAAGGAATCATATTTTTTCCTTGGTTTAGTTTTTGTCGAATTATATCACAAATAGTGGGAATTTAAGTGGAATGAAAGCAAGACCGGTTTTGCACTGCTTTTTATGATTGCGCAGATAAGTATTTACTGGGCGGCCTGCTGGATACTCAAATAACTTTCCTATCTTATTTTTTTATCATTGCACGATATGTAGTGACTATTTCGAGCAACTCTTGAGTAATCTCTTTTTGCCGAAATGCATTAAGCTCAAGCTTTATCAGCTGTTCTCTCTCTTTGATAGCATTTTTGGCTTGATTCATCACGTTGAACCTTTCTTGGTTTTCGCTGGCAACAGATTCTATAAATGCTCTATAGCATGACATATAAAGATATTCCTTGATCAAAGCATTCAATATATCATGGTTTTCTAGATATAAAAGTGGCTTTTTATTGGTTGATTTTTTATGAAATGTAGAAAAATCAGGTGGTAAAACCTTTTTAACTACTACATCATAACTGGCTTTATCATTGTGTTTTGCATATACTAAATTTAAAGTGCTCAAGTTTTCTTTTATAACTACTTCATTGAGGTATATTGAAAGTTCTTCGGTATGTACATCAATAGATTCAACATTCGTAGCACCCTTGATATAGTGATCAAAAGAAATATTTTGTGCTTTTGCTTCTTGCGCGCCCATTTCACCGACAATGACAGTGCTATAATTTTCTTTTGACATGGTGTTGAAAAAATCAATGATATTCTCATTAAAAAATCCACAAAGTCCCTCTTGTGAAAGAAAAAGAACAAAAATTGTTTTTTCAGATAAGTTGTATTCAATATTTGCAAGGCTAGGAAAAATTGTGACAATATCTCCTGCTGCATTTTCTATGCTTCTATGATATGCACGTAGATGTGGGAGTTTACGTTTGGCATTTTGGATGTTATAATTTGCGAATGCTTTCATTGTGGAGATGATATCATCGATCTCTTGGGTTCTCTTGAGCTTCTTTGTTAAATACAAAGAACTGCTCATTGCTGCCACTCTTTTATAAATTGATTTGTTACACCATGGAGACGTTTAATCAATGTATCATTGATCTCGTTTGTTGCACTAATGATATCAAAAATATCAGGCTCATTTTTTTTAATTTCAGAAATGAACTTTTCTATAAATGATTCTACTTCTATCAAAGGCAAAGATTGCAAATATCCTTCATTGCTCAAAAAAAAGATGATTACTTGCTCAGGCATATCAATATACTCATAGCGCTTTTGCTTTAGCGCAACTCTCAATGCCTGTCCTTTATAGATCAACTTTTGTGTTTGCTCTTCTGTTTTGGAACCAAACTTTGTAAAAATCTCTACCTCCAAAAACTGAGAGTAATCTAGTTTAAGCTTAGCTGCTATCTTTTTTAATGCGGATGCCTGGGCTTTAGCGCCTATGCGTGATACGGATTTTCCGATATCAATAGCTGGCAAAAATCCTTTATTGAAAAGTTCTCTTTCTAAATATATCTGGCCGTCTGTTATTGATATAAGATTGGTTGGGATATAATCAGAGATACGCCCTGCTTGAGTCTCTATAATCGGAAGTGCCGTTATTGAGCCTCCTTTATATTTATCATCTCTTTTACCTGCACGCTCCAAAAGACGCGAATGAATAAAAAAGATATCTCCCGGATATGCTTCGCGCCCAGGTGGTATTTCAAGTAAAAGTGAAATACTTCGATAAGCATCTGCATGACTTGTGAGATCATCATAAACAATAAGCACATCTTTCCCCTGATCTCTAAAATATTCAGCTATTGCACATCCTGAATAAGGAGCGATAAATTTCATTCCTGCAGAACTATCTGATGAAGCAACGACTACTACTGTATGCTCAAGAGCATCGTAACGTCTAAGATCCTCGATCACTCTGGCAACTTCTGTTTTTTTCTGTCCAATAGAGACATAGACACAAAGAACATTTTTGCCTTTTTGATTAATGATCGTATCGACTGCAATTGATGTCTTTCCAAGTGAGGAGTCTGAGACAATAAGTTCTCGCTGTCCTTTGCCAATAGGGATCATTGCATCAATGATCTTAATGCCGGTATATAGGGGCTCTTTAACAAAATCCCTTTGCATCATAGGAATCGCGTCTTGTTCAATAGCATAGTGTTCATCTGTTAGGATCAATTGTTTTTTGTCCAAAGAGAAGATCAAAGGATCAACTACCTTTCCTAGCAACTCGTCTCCGACAGGGATTAATATGCTTTTATTTGTATATCTTGCACGGTCTTTAACATTAAGTAATGTATATTCTCCCAAGACAATAGCTTGGACTGTATCTTGTTTGATATTCAATGCAAGCGCAAAAAGATTATGAGGAAGCTCTAGAAGCTCAAAATATCCAACATTCGGAAGTTCTTTTACTTCAATAATGCCGTCACTTATGTTGGAAATATAGCCCTCTTCTCCTATGCTGAATATTTTTCTTTCATAATCAGCAGCATGGTAAAGCGTATCAAATGCTTTTTCTATAAACTCTTGATTGTTCATTGCGGCACGTTTTCCATTTTCTCTTTAAGCTGCTCCAATTCTCCTTTGAATGAAGCGTCAAAAACCTTGCTGCCCAAGATCAAACGGACCCCTGCTATCAAAGAAATATCCTTTATGATCTGCAACTCGACAGTATTACATTTGAAAACCTTACCCAAAACATCTTTAATCGTTCCAAGCGCCTCTTCATTCAATTCAAATGGGGTATAAAGAGTTGTTTTGCATATTTTGCCTGTAAGTTCTTCTTGCAATGAACTGATCTCTTTTGTATCACTCTTTGACAATGCCTGCAAAAATTTATCGATACGTTTTCGATGTAATTGCTCATCACTCAACTCTTTTAATAGTTTTTCACTGTAATACAGACTGAATTCAAGGCTTTTTTGATAAATTTCTTTTTCAAATTTTGCCCGTTCTTGCTCTATGATCATACTTTGTTTTTCATATATCCTTGCGATCTCCCTTTCGGTTTCCTTTATTAAGAGATCCTTTTCGATCAGTGCCTGCTTCCTTGCTTCATCGATCTCTTTATCCCGCAGAGACTGAATCTCTTTCATGCTATTCTTATAATACTCTTCATCTTGAACTATACGTTTTTCTCGCTCTTCAAAATTTTCAATACGCTGAGTGATCATCTCTTCTCTTGCTTGTATAATACGCCTCAGGGGATTAAAAAATAACCGATAGAGAATATATAGAACAATGAAAAAATTCAGAACCTGAAAAAAGAAAGTCCACCAATTAAACATGGAAATTCTTATTTACCGATATAGTCTAACAAAGGATTGGCAAAAAGGATTATCAGAGCTATTACCAAAGAGTAAATAGCCACCGACTCAACCATTGCCATTCCGACAAAAAGCAGGCGTGTAATATCATTTGCAGATTCCGGTTGTCTTCCAATAGTTTCGATTGCTTTTGAGAGCGCATCTGCCTCGCCTCTTGATGGTCCATAACCGCCTATCGCGATCGTTAGTCCGGCTGTAATGATTGAAACTGCAATAATTATTGTCATACTATCCATTTTCTTCTCCTGTTGTTAATTTGATTTGTTCGGCTTGTATCCCGCCTATAATAAATATATAAGTCAGTAATCCGAAGAGATAAGCGTGCAATAAATCTCCTACAATACTAAGCAATATCATAGGAATCGGCACCAAAAATCCGGCTAATACAATTAAAATAGCAATAATCATCTCCCAACTAAGCATATTGCCAAAAAGTCGTATTGCCATTGCAAATATTCTGGAAAAATCACTAAAAAGATTAAATGGAAGCAATAGCAATGAAGGCTTGATATAACGTTTGAGATAATTTTGCAATCCGCTAAATCTGATACCAAAATAATGAATGGAAAAAAACGAGATCGCAGCAAGTGCTGCTGTTGTACTCAAATCCCTTGTAGGATTATGGAAATAAGGGATTAGAGAAACTAGGTTCATTATCCCGATAAAAATCCATAATGTGCCTATAAATGGGACTAAAGCCCAAACCGGTATAGCAGCAGAACCTTCGAGAGTACTTTTGATTGCGACAACGATCCGTTCAGCAAAAAGTTGTATTTTTGTTGGCTTGAAAACAGAAAGGTTACTGCTGATCCAAAGAGAAAGAAAAAATAAAAAAAACATAATTGCCCATGTCGTTACCACGGTATCAGTGATTACAACATCTAAACCGATTATTTCAAGTCGCCATACAACTTCTGGGAAAATATATGTATTCAAATTTATCTCCTCCCATTCATGGATTTAGCTATAATACAATATACAAGTTTTAATAAAGATAAAAGATAGAGATGAATGGAACTATAATTACACTAAATTCAACTGTTTGCGATATCTATTTCGAAGAAGAAATTCCATCTATATTCGAAGTCCTTATACTTAAAACAGAAGATAGAGAACTCTATTTCGAAACACGAAAACAACTCGATGATCACCTCGTTAGAGCTGTCGCTTTAGGATATATGCAAGGCGTAAAAAAGGGAATGCAAGTACAAAGAACCTATAAGCAAATAACCATTCCCGTGGGCAAGGAGACATTAGGCAGGGTCTTTGATACTTTAGGCAATACAATTGACGGCAAAGAAGGTGAATTCACACATTTGAGATCTACATTTCAACCATCTTTGGAAGTCTCAGCACAAAGCGGTGGTGTACAAATCTATGAAACAGGAATTAAAGTCATTGACCTGCTCTCACCTTTCATACGAGGAGGGAAGGTAGGACTTTTTGGAGGTGCCGGTGTCGGAAAGACAGTTTTACTTTCTGAGTTCATTTTCAAATCTATTTCACTACATAGCGGAGTCTCTGTCTTTGCTGGAATAGGCGAGCGGATCAGAGAAGGACATGAGCTTTATACACAAATGGTTGAATCAGGTGTTATGGACAAAACAATTATGGTATTTGGTCAGATGAATGAAGCATCAGGGATCAGATACAGAGCCCCATTTACAGCTTTGACTATGAGTGAATATTTTAGAGATGATGAGCACAAAGAGGTACTGCTGCTTATCGATAATATTTACAGGTTTATTCAAGCCGGACAAGAGATCTCTACATTACTTGGCAGAATCCCTTCGCGTGTAGGATATCAGCCGACACTCTTAAATGAAATCGCCGAACTTGAAGAGAGGATCGCATCAACAAAAGAAGGCTCTATTACTTCTGTCCAAGCTATATATGTACCGGCTGACGATATTACCGATCCCGGTGTTGCTTCTGTTTTTACACATCTGGATACTTCGATTATACTTTCTCGCAGTTATGCATCAAAAGGACTTTACCCTTCTATAGACCCGCTTGCATCTCATTCTAAATTACTTGACCCGACAAGCGTAGGCAAGGAGCATTATCTTGTAGCAAAAGAGGTTAGAGAAATGTTGGCAAAATACAAAGATCTTCAAGATATCATTACAATGCTTGGTATGCAGCAGCTAAGCCACGAGGACCGCCTGATCGTCACTAGAGCAAGGAAGCTGGAAAAATTCCTAACACAGCCTTTTTTTGTAACCGAATCATTCACGGGGAGATCAGGCAAAAGCGTTTTGCTCTCTGAAACGATACATGGGTGCAAAAAGATTATTTCCGGAGAGCTGGATGCAATTGATGAAAGTCGGTTTTACATGATCGGAACAATAGATGAAGCCACTCTTTGATCTACACATCATAACCCCTATACATGTAAAAATAATAAATAATGTCTCTTTTTTTAGGGCAGAAGACAAAACAGGTTCCTTTGGTATATTGCCAAGACATATTGAGTTTTTGACAATCTTAGAACCCTCTATAGCAATTGCACTTATAGAGGACAAAGAAGAATATTTTGCATTTAATGGCGCTATACTCTCTTTTAAAAATAATGTTTTAACTATTACAACAAAAGAATTTGCTCAAAGCAGCAAGATAGGTGAACTCAAAGAGATTATAGAAGTATTATTCAAAGAGCAGCAAAAAAAAGAGTCTATATTTCATCTCAATATGCAAAATCTTCGAAAAGCTTTTTTTAAAAAAATAATCGAATTGGAGCGTGAAATTGAATAATGACAAAAAAAATAGTTTTTTAGAGCATATCGACAAAAAAGCATCTTGGATGCAAAAATGGCGCAAAAAAGGTATTTTATGGGAAACCGTTATTGTTATTGGCGCAGTAGGATGGATGATAGCTCTGCCTATGGTTATTGGCGGCTACATTGGCCGCTATATAGATAACAATCTATCATCAAGCACTGATAGTATCTCTTGGTCTATTACATTTATTGTTTTAGGTCTTTTTGTTGCTCTGTACTCTGTTTGGAGAGTTTTTATTTATAAGAAATGAAAGAAATACTTTTTTTTATACTCGGAATTGTCATCAGTATATTATATTTTATGCATCTTTTTTTGCAACTTTTACAGATAAGAAAAAACCTCAATAGCCCGATTTTTTTGACTTTTCCATTGCGCTTTTTTATACTAAATTTGCTTTTGGGTTCACTTTTTTTTATCTATGGCCCAATGGCTGTTTATTCTGTAATAGGAATTGTGGCGGGTAGATTTATTTTGATCTATTTATTAAAAGCTAAATAAACCTGATACAGACAGCCACTCTTATACTCTATACACTATTAAAATTGTTAATATATAATTTAAATTCTATCGAAAAATTATATTAAATACCCCAAATTATTATAATTTATTTGCTATCTTTTTGACTCTTTTTTAAGGTAAAATATTTACTCTTTTGCAGTTGAAATCAATGCTTATATTATATTTTTTATTTGTTTTTTTTCAAAAAGTATGTTATACTAGGCCGCTTTTGTGTAAAAAACAAATCAATTTCTTATTTATTTTTTTCACAAAAATATACAAATATTTTAAACTAAGGAGGAGAATTTTTGGAAGACCCCATTAGATTATACCACCCAACAAAAAAGGATACGAAAAGTATCTACCGCCTCATCAAAAACTCAAAACCGCTTGATCTTAACTCGGAATATCTCTATCTTTTGCAGAGCACATATTTTAGCGATACTTGCATAGTTGCCAAAAAAAATGACCATGTCGTTGGTTTTGTCTCAGGATTTATTTCTCCCAAAGATAAAGATATATTTTTTGTATGGCAAGTTGCAGTCGATAGCACCATAAGAGGACATGGCATAGCTATCAAAATGTTAACAAAGTTATTTAACTCGCCTGGGCTTGCACATATCAAATACATCCACACAACCATCTCGCCTTCAAATGTAGCCTCACAAAAGGTATTTGAAAAATTTGCAGATGAATTTGATTTTGACAAAGAGATCAGCGTATTTGCAACAAAAGAGGATTTTGAAGAGGCACATGAAGATGAACTACTATATATACTCAAACCAAAAACAAAACAAGGAGTACACAATGAGGGTATTTGAAAACTACGAATCTGTCGTAAGAGGCTACATTAGAAGCTTTCCTACCATTTTCCAAAGCGCCAAAGGTGCAAAGATTACAAATGAACAAGGCAATGAATATATTGATTTTTTTGCCGGAGCCGGTACGCTTAACTATGGGCACAACAACCAAAAAGCTACAGATGCAATGATAACCTATCTTCAAAAAGATGGTATCATACATGGATTAGATATGGCTACAAGTGCCAAAAAAGCTTTTATCGAAAAATTTATAGAAACTATTTTAAAACCCAGAAACCTAGATTACAAACTACAATTTACTGGCCCAACTGGCACTAACGCCGTAGAGACAGCGCTCAAACTTGCTCGCCTCGTCAAAGGCCGTTCAAACATTGTATCATTTACCAATGGATATCATGGACTTTCTCAAGGTTCTCTCTCAGTAACAGGTAATAATTTTTATCGTGATGAGTCGCACATAAGCCGCTCTAACGTTACGTTTATGCCTTATGACGGTTATTTGGGAAATGATATAGATTCGCTAATGATATTTAGAAAATTTCTAGAAGACAATAGCAGTGGCTTAGATACGCCTGCTGCAGTTATACTGGAGACAGTCCAAGGAGAAGGAGGTATCAATGTTGCTTCCAAAGAGTGGCTGCAAGGCATTGAGGCACTTTGCAGAGAATTTGATATGTTGCTTATCGTCGATGATATCCAAGTGGGCAATGGTAGAACAAGTGATTTCTTTTCTTTTGAATTTGCAGGCATTACGCCAGATATTATAACACTGAGCAAATCTATAGGCGGGGGTTTGCCTATGGCACTTGTGCTTCTTAAGCCAGATCTTGACCAATGGAAACCAGGAGAACATACCGGTACATTTAGAGGCAACAATCTTGCTTTTGTCGCTTCAACAGAATTATTGTCATACTGGGACAATGACGACCTCTCAAGCGCAATCACCTACAAAGAAAATATACTTAGAACAAAACTAGAAGAGATAGCTTCTCGCTACAAAGAATATAATATTAATGTACGAGGCCGTGGACTGGTTTATGGATTTGAGATTGCTAATGACAGCAGCATAGCAGGAGAGATATCTGCTAAGGCATTTGACTTGGGGCTTATTATTGAAACTTGCGGATCCAATGGGCAAGTTGTCAAATTTTTACCTCCTCTAACCATAGACGAGGAAACACTTCAAGCTGGACTTGCATTGTTTGAACAAGCTGTTAATGAAGTAATGACACAAAAACAAAACAGACTCAAAAAGGAGTTTTAATGATTATAAGAGATATTAAACACATTATCAACTCACCAAGAGAGGTACATGCCAAAGATGGGCAATGGACAAGCAGACGAATATTGCTAAAACAAGACGGTATGGGATTTTCATTTCACGAAACCATTATCAAGGCCGGGACCAAAACACATATCCATTACCAAAATCATCTTGAAGCCGTCTATTGTGTCGGCGGTAATGGCAAGATAGAAGATCTCTCAACAGGCGAAATACACGATATCTATGATGGAGTTATGTATGCACTCAACCTTAACGATAACCATCACCTATACGGCGGTACGGAAGATATGCGACTCATTTGCGTCTTTAATCCTCCTATAGTGGGAACTGAAAATCATGATGAAAACGGTGTTTACCCGCTTGAAACATAATGTTCAAAAGTAAACATACATTTATACCTATTGATTTATATTTATCATCAAACCATAAAATCTGTATTGTTTTACTTATTTTATGGTCTTACTATCGCTCCGTCATACGAGATAATGCCGCCTCTATGATTGATCGCTCCATCAAGGCCGTTTGATTTAAATATTTGTGCAATCTGCCCGCTTCTATTGCCAGACCGGCATGTAAATATTATTTTTTTGTCTTTGTATGTATCGAGCAACTCTCTGGCCCATTGATTAAATTCAGAAGTCGGCTTTAACATATCGGCTCCATCTATATAACCCATAGCATATTCCATTTCTTCTCTTACGTCAACCAGCAAAAAATCCGCTTCTGCTTTTTTTCTTTTTTCTAGCAATTCTATAAGTTCGTTTGAATTTATATCCGTTTTGTCTAACATAAAATATCCATTTTTTGTGCTATTTTACAAAAAAATTATTTTAAATAAAAATAAGCTATATAAATGATAATAATGTATTTAGCTTATATTATTAAATGCCGTGGTGCCAAGTTCACAAAACATGGCGGTACATTTGCACGTGAGTATAAAAAATATATTAGGATCATGATAGAAATTCACCCCGCGTATCGAAGGTACATCAATTATTATAGGAGCCTACTTAAGGCCGTAAAAGCATAATCCAAAAGAAGTTGTCATTGCCAGCTCGTAGAATTGAAGCTTCATACTATTTGTGTGCCTTAGGCATCATCTGTCTTAAAGATTTAAAATTGTCTTTATTGACTTGATTACGAATTTTTGTGAGCTCGTTATCCTCATAAGTAGGTGTGTTTTGTTGCTCGGCTTGTGGTTCTAATATTGTTGAAGAAACACTACTTGTTGTTTGTGATAAAATAACCAAATTAATGCCTTTTTGACTTGCTAAAGATTTTATCTCATTGCAATCACTCTCTTTAGCGATGATATAAATCGTTGCATCCACTTTTTGATCAAGTGCGTTCATCGCTTGTTTTACTGTTGCGATATTAACTGCCTCACTTTCACCGACAATGCCTAGCTGTTTTACATTTCCAGACTCTAGCATGCTTTTTATATCTTGGGTGGTTCTAGTTAACGTACCAGCACTCATAGCCATTAGCATCATTTTTTCAGATATTATGGTACCTGGAGCTGAAACTTGTGTAATATAAAGTTTGGATGGATTATTTGAAGCTTTAGCAATCATTTCTAGATCTTGTTGAATGTTTGAATCTGCATGAGAAAATCCTACACACAGTACAAGCATGGTTAAAAATCGTTTTATTTTCATGTTTTATTCCTTTGATTTATTTGTTTCCAGCTTTTTTATAGATATACAGCCAGAATACTGCATGTTTATTTCATTATTACATCTATTCTTTTTAGGGTAATCGATATTTGTAAGCTCATCCCAATATGTTGCAGAATACTTGAAGCCCATGTCAAGCATGCATTGCTCCATTTGAGTCTT
>Ga0265293_10005419_pt1 | contig 21291 bp, 19 predicted proteins | sample Munlanlewell138R_FD_192505 | JGI IMG/M metagenome (GOLD analysis project Ga0265293, IMG submission 192505) | Leachate microbial communities from a municipal landfill in Southern Ontario, Canada - Leachate well 138R | ecosystem: Engineered > Solid waste > Landfill > Unclassified | place: Canada... | reverse complement strand
AGATCAAGTTTTATTTCACCTGGGATATGAGCATGATGAAAATGATGTTCATGATGTAAGACTTTTGTGCGAGAGGTTTAATATTCCTATTCCGAATGAATACAAGTAACTGAGCAAATTCTAATTTGTTCTCAAGTTTGAACACGAGATAAAGCAAGGCCCCCTACGCTGACCCGTAGAGTGCCTCGTTTGTTTTCAACCTTATTCATTTACATCCACCGTTACGCCTGATTTAAATTCCATGGTATATTTATCCTCAAATACGGTGACTTTTTTAATCAGCCGCTGAATGGTGCTTGTCATATTCAGCGAGGGCGGTGGGTTGCTTCTTTAGGAATGTGGACTTATCTGGCATGCGGTTTTTAGCTCATCAAAGTTTGCATTTTCAACCTGTAATTTTTCTTTTTGGTCGCGCTACCGGTAAATTTTATCTCCCATTTTTTCTAGTATGAATATGAATTAAGTTGTGATTCTACAGAGCACACTTTGAGAGACTGGACGCATCTAGTCTCTTTTTAATTTTCTCAATTTCTGCTAATATTAAGGCGTGCTATCGTATATAATTTCATTAATTTCAAAAGGAACTTTGATTAATTTAACAGCATTATGGATAAAGGAAGTAGAAATTGTTGAAATAACATTTAAACAATATACATTAGTATTTTATGCACGGATAGCTTATGGGAGATACCTATGAACGAAAGAATAGAGAAAGTAATCCTCAATTTGAAGAAGAACAATATGGCTGGGTATTATGTTGAGAATAAAGAAGAACTTCTTAAATTATTAGATACTTTGATGAAGAGGGGTGAAAAGGTTGGACATGGAGATTCTGTTACACTTGAGAAAACAGGTGTATTCGACTTTGTCAGAAACAATGACTTTATCTTTTATGACAAACAAAAAGCAGGCTTGACCTCAGATGAAAAGCGAGAAATCTACCTTAAAAACTTTGATGCAGACACATTTTTAACTGGTACTAATGCGATTACTCTTGATGGGGAGTTATTCAATATTGATGGTAATGGGAGCCGTGTTGCTCCAATGCTATACGGACCAAAGCAAGTAATCGTTGTGGTCGGTACCAATAAATTGGTAGATACAGTTCATGACGCAATCTACCGCGCAAGGAATATCGCAGCTCCTTTAGATGCGAAAAGGCTCAAAAAGGATTTACCTTGTACGGAACTTGATAGATGTACTGATTGTAGGGAGAAACAGAGAATATGTAATGATTTTGTTCTTATAACGGGACAATTTGTCAAAGATAGGATAAAGGTTATTATTATAAATGGATCATACGGTTTTTAAGATAAAGGAGACTTAAGCTCCTTTTCTGTATTACTTAATGCGGGAGAGGAGCTTTTATATCATAAGGTGAAAGTATTTGTTGTGATATAATAATACTTAAGTTACTTCATAATTAATCATAGAGGTGATCAATAAATGGATACAACAAAACCTGGTATTGAAGATATAGAACTAGTACGCAAGGCTAAAGATGGAGGAGTGTGGGTCAACCTTATAGATAGAATTGCAGATCTGTTTGGAAGGGATGAGGCCACAAGAAGCCAAAGAACTCATGTGGCTAAAGTTATTTTGACAGACAGCCAATTGACTCTCTTGGAGTTTATCGATAATCGTCCTCATCTTTTTATCTATAATCTGGATCAGTTTAAGATAGCTCAAGAGTATGGCAAGGACTTTATAGTATTGTTTGATACTGAGAATATTATTGTTGGCAAAGAGATGGGTGATTGCCTAATAAAAGTGGAACAGAACGGCGAATTTGTAGAAGTTGGAGCCACTTTTGATGAAATCGAGGAAGCTGGAAGAAGTGTTCTTCAAAATGTTGAACTGCTTGTTTCAGGACCAAGGATTGGTGATAATTTTAACTGGCCATATAGGTTTTTGCCAAGGTAGAGTTAAAAAAGGAAAACATATGGAAAGTGTAAATATCATATATTTTTCAGGCACAGGTGGTACTGAAAAGTATGCAGAAGGCTTTAGAAGTGAGTTTGGCAATCGCGGTGTTACGGTATTCGTAAATAATCTTGGTGAAGGTTATGAAAAGAGGGGATTTGGTACTGTAGCAGATTTGTCTTTTTCTGATTTGAATATTTTGCTATTTCCTGTTTATGTTTTTGATGCGCCAAAGCTTGTTCATGATTGGATAAAGAGTATAGTGCCGGAACAGGTAGGGAATAAGATTGCAGTTCTATCAGTAGCTGGTGGTGGGGATATGCTAGCTAATGTATCATGCAGAAAGGCATGCTGTAATATTTTAGAAGGTAAAGGATTTAATGTTGTCTATGATGGTATGTTGGTTATGCCTGCTAACGTATTTATTAAATATAGCGATGACCTTATAATGCATTTAGTCAATGCTTTACCTAGGAAGGTAAATGAAATTGTAAATTATCTTATGGAAGGGAAGGTAATACGCACGAGCTTTAGAAAAGGAATATTTTCTAAATTACTGTTTAAGATAGCTCAAAAGAACTTTCATAAATTTGCTAAAAGCTACAAGGTAACAGATGCCTGCAATCTATGCGGATGGTGTGTTGATAATTGTCCTAAGAATAATATTTTAGTAAATGACACCTTAGAGAAAGTGGTTTTTAAAGATGATTGTGCTGTATGTTTAAGATGTATTTACGGTTGCCCCATGAAAGCAATTACATTAAAAGGAGTTTTCGTCCTTAAAAGCGGTTACGATTTAAATGATGTTATTAATAGGATGAAGGGTGTGGACTTAATCCCTGTTGAAGAATGCTGTAAGGGTTATATATATAACGGTGTGAAAAAGTATTTACTTAATTAGATTATTATAAATTTCTGCAAGTCTTTTAGAGGTGTAAATAGTGCTAGGTGCAATTGTTGGAGATATTGTAGGTTCTATCTACGAATGGGATAACATTAAGACTAAGGATTTTCCTCTATTTAAAGATGAATGCTTTTTTACAGATGATACTGTTATGACAGTTGCTGTAGCTGATGGCATTTTAAATGGGGGGACTTCTATTGATTTTATAGAGGCCTTTAAGAAGTGGGGAAGGCTATACCCTGATGCTGGATATGGTAATAGGTTCTTTAGTTGGATAATGTCAGATTGTAATGAACCATATAACTCTTGGGGAAATGGTTCTGCCATGAGGGTGTCACCTTGCGGGTGGGTAGATGGGAGCTCTCAAAAGGCAAGGTTGTCTGCTATGGTAACTCATAATCATCCTGAAGGTGTAAAGGGTGCATTAGCAGTAGCAGATCTTATATATATGGGTAGGTCCTATAAAGGTATGAATGGATTTACTTTAGAGGGATTCAAGGATAAAATTAAAGAGTATATTGAAGGAAAGTATGGCTATGATTTATCTTTATCATTAGATGAGATCAGGCCTAGTTATACTTTTGACGTTAGCTGTAAGGGTACAGTTCCACCAGCGATTATTGCATTTTTAGAAAGTACGGACTTTGAAGATTCCATCAGAAATGCAATTTCACTTGGTGGTGATAGCGATACATTAGGGGCTATAACAGGTAGTATTGCAGAAGCTTTTTATGGCATACCTAGTTTTATTAAAGAAACGGCTTTAAGTTATTTAGATGAGCCTTTACGGGAAGTTTATTTAAGGTTTACTCATAAGTATAGTGTGTAGTTTTAGGAGGAATAATATTATGAAATTAGTCACTTTGAGAAGGTCTTTAATATTTATGTTAGTTATTGCTTTGCTATTGTTTTCAGGCTGCGGAGGAAGAGAAGAGACCTGGATTTCTGATGATGATATTTTAGCTGACTACCATAAGGCTGTTGAAGCATACAGCTGGTTTCATATGAATACTATGGATACTGACTATGAAGAGAGTATCTTCTTGGATGATTATGAATATAACAAGGTTATCCACGACACAATTCATACTTACTCTGATTTAGAGAAATATCTTAAAACTGTTTTTTCAGATGATATTGTAAATGCTTTACTTACTGAAAATGATGTAGAACTTTATAGAGATATTGATGGTGCTTTGTATACTATACCTGCAGGAAGAGGCTCAGACATTTTTAAAGGAGATGAGACATACGATATTAGTAGAGAAGGTGATACTACTTTTATCGTTAAGGTTACTGTAGAAGTATATGATGATCCAGATTCTGAAGAAGTTGTAGATTATGAGGTTTTTGAGTTTCCTTATGAATTAGTTAATGGTAAATGGGTGTTTACTGATTTTGATTTAGTAAGATAAGTATTTGAATAGGGTGGCTGATATGGACAAAGGTGTAATTGAAAAAATTATTTCTTTCAGAGAACAGAGAAATTGGAAGCAATTTCATAACCCAAAGGATTTGGCAATTTCAATTTCTTTGGAGGCAGCTGAACTATTGGAGGTTTTTCAATGGTCAGGTAAGGAAACTGGTGTATCAGATAAAAAACCACAAGTTATTGAGGAGTTAGCAGATATATTAATATATTGTGTTCTTATGGCAGATGCTCTTGATGTAGATATAGATTCAATCATTTTAAATAAGCTAGAAAAGAATAGAGTTAAATATGATGCAGAAAAGTCATATGGTAATAATAAAAAATATACAGAAATGGAGTAGTTAATGTGATTATTTATCAAAGCGATGCTCGTAATTTTTGTAATGATGTAGATAATAATTCTATAGGAAGTGAAATCGAAAAGAATTTCATGAAGCAATATGGGTACATGGCTTCAGACAGTGAAAAGAGATCCTGGAATAATTCTATGCGCTTTATGGAGACTGCAATTAGAAAGTCTGAAGTACCAGATGATTGTGGAATATTAATAGAGTACAGCCTCCCACCTACCAGCAAGAGAATTGATTTTATAGTCACAGGTCATGACCAATTTGATAATCCTAACTTAGTTATTGTTGAACTTAAGCAATGGGAAAAAGCAGCGGCTACTGATAAAGAAGATCTTGTTAAAAGCTTTGTAGGAGGAGACATTAGAGAATTAGCACATCCTTCATACCAAGCTTATTCTTATAGAAAATTTTTGCAGGATATGAACGAGTCTATTACTTCATATGGCATTACTCCTTTTTCTTGTGCATATTTACATAATTATCAAAGAAAAATTCCTGAACCCTTAGAGTCAAATAAGTATCACAAGATTATTAAAGAATCGCCTTTGTTTCTCTCTGAGGATGCTGAAAAGCTCCAAGCCTTTATAAGAAAATATGTAGGTAAAGGCAATGGTTTGAAAATGCTTTATACGATAGATAGTGGCAAGATAAAACCTTCTAGAAAATTCATAGAATGCATTAACGAAATGTTTGACGGCAATGAAATGTTTACGCTATTGGATGAACAAAAGGTAGCCAATTCAAACATCATCTCTTATGCTTTAAATGCTAAAGAAAAGACCACAATAATCGTTAATGGTGGTCCAGGAACTGGTAAATCTATAGTAGCAATGAATGCTTTTATTGAGCTTCTAAATAATCAAAAGAACTTAAGGTTTTTAGCCCCTAATGCTGCTTTTAAGAATGCTATTATTGAAGGACTGTCAAATAGCATTACTTATAATAAGTCACGTTTAAAATCGCTGTTTACAGGCTCTTCATCATATTACGCTGTTAATAAAGATGAGTTTGATATATTAATAGTTGATGAAGCTCATAGGTTAAAGAAAAAGGGCGCTTTTCAATATAAGGGTGAAAACCAAGTTGAAGACGTAATTAAAGGCTCCTTTGTAAATGTATTTTTCATTGATGATAACCAGAGGATTAGACCTGATGATGTGGGGACTGTAAATGAAATATATGAAGCTGCTTTTAAATACGATTCAAATGTTGTTAATGTGGCATTATCTACTCAGTTTAGGTGTTCAGGTGCCGAAGGATTTATTAACTGGGTTACTCATAATTTACATATTGAAGATACAGGGAATTTTAAAGATTGGGATACAGAAGCCTTTGAGTTTATGATTTTTGATGATCCTCATATGGTTCAAGATAGGATAAGAAATCTGAGAGAAGAAGGCCAAAATGCTAGAATGCTTGCAGGATTCTCGTGGCCTTGGACAGATGAAAAAAGTGGAAATCCTGATGCTGAAGTTAATGATGTTTGTATAGAAGAATACGATTTTGAGATGCCATGGAATAGCAGAACTAATCAATATAGCTGGGCAGTTGACAATAGTAAAGTTAACCAAGTCGGCTGTGTTCATACTTCTCAAGGTCTTGAGTTTGATTACGTAGGTGTAATAATTGGAAACGATTTAAGATATGATAAAGATACTGGCTCAATTTATGGTTCTTATGAAGATTATTACGATAGAACTGGTAAAAAAGGCTTGAAGGATAATCCAGAAGAATTAACAGCATACATTAAAAATATTTATAAAGTTTTAATGTCTAGAGGAATGAAGGGTTGCTACGTTTTTATTAGAGACGAGAACTTAAGGGACTTTTTAAAAAGCAGACTTCCAAATTCCGAAAAGAGTAAATATACGGATTATAGTTAATAGAATAAAGGAGATTTGATATGGTACCTGAAAAGTTGGTGATATGTCTGTTACGGAAGCTAACATAAAAGTTAACCCTAATGTAATCATTACATTAGGGTCTCGCGAAGTAATGGGTAAACACTCCGGCAGACTTTATAGCTTATTTATACATCTGCATCAGTTGCGAATGCTTCAGAGCCAATAGGTGATATTGTAACGAAGAGGCGAAGTACTTTATCTCCTATGTTATCTACCTGGAGGCTCTCTTTTCCATCTACCTGAATTATTTCTCCAACATTTAAGTTAGTCTTAGTGCCATCTGTAAACACATCTGCTTCTCCATCCATTACTTGAAGAAAGAGGGTAGAGTCATAGTGGGTGTGGCCTGGGAGCCGTTCACCTTTTGCGATATTTAGTACGAAGGCGATTACGTTATCGCTTCTGTAAATCATTCTTTTTGCTATCTTTTCTTTTGGTTCATGAAAGAAATCTTTAAATACATATTTGTTCATAAGTTAACCTCCTTTATTTTAGTTGTGTTAATAGTATATATACTCTTTTACAGAAGCATAATCAGAGAAGATATGAAGAACTTTAATCCGAAGGCAATCAGACAGAGGGCTAAGAAGATTATTATTCTACTATTTACGTAAGATGTTTTAAAGGGATATTTGATAATTGAGTTAAAAGGTTATAGAACTTATAATTATATTTACCATGGTTTTTATTTGATAAGGTAGATGGGTAAGTAATTAATAAATTAGAGTGTTTGGGTAACATTAGGTATTTGCTTTATGAAAAAGAACAGAATAGAGAATGAAAAAGAAGCGCTTAGAAAAATGTTCTATATTTATTGCAAGGGTCAAAACCATGGTGATTTGCTGTGCGATGATTGCGAAAAGCTGCTTAATTATTCTTTGGAGAGGCTGGATTCATGTAAATATGCCAATGACAAGCCTTTTTGTTCCAAATGCAGGGTAAATTGCTATAAGCCTGAAATGCGAAGTGAAATCAGGAAGGTGATGCGCCATTCGGGACTCAGGTTAATATGGCATCATCCTGTTATGGCGTTAAAGCATCTTTTTAACAAGTAAGAGCTTAATAAATCTGAGGGTATATTAAAATGCAATACGATTATTTAAAGGATATTCATAACAGGCAAAAGGAATTTTTTGAGACTGGGAAAACATTGGAGTTAAAGTTTCGTCTGGATGCTTTAGCAAAGCTTAATGCTGCCATAAGGGATAATGAGTTATTGATTGTTGAAGCTTTGAAAGAGGACTTAAAGAAGTCTCCTGCTGAAACGTATACTACGGAGCTTATGATAATCCTTGATGAGATAAAATTTGTTTTAAAAAATCTGAAAAGGTGGATGAAGCCGAAGAGAAGAAAAACGCCTTTACTTCTTTTCCCGGCCAAAAGCTTTATTTATTCAGAGCCTTTCGGTACAGCTTTAATTATAAGCCCATGGAACTATCCCTTTCTTTTGACATTTCTCCCGCTGATTGGGGCGATTGCTGCAGGTAACTGCTGTGTTATAAAACCTTCTGAGCTGTCTAAGGCTTCTGAGAAGGTAATAGGCGAAATAATAGCCAATACCTTCAGCCCTGATTATATTAAAGTTGTGAAGGGTGAAAAGGATACAGGGGAAGCCTTGCTTCTTCTTCCGTTTAATAAAATATTCTTTACGGGAAGTTCGGCTGTGGGAAAGTCGGTAATGGAGAAGGCGGCAATCAACTTGTCATCTGTTACTCTTGAGCTAGGTGGGAAAAGCCCCTGTATAATCCATAAGAACGTTGATATTGATGCGGCGGCAAAAAGGGTTTTAAGGGGGAAATTTACAAATGCAGGTCAGACATGCATAGCGCCGGATTACATTTTAGTTCATGAGGAAATAAAGGATTGTTTTTATAATGCATTAAAAAAGTGGTTAAAGATATTTTTCTCGGATAATCCTGTCCAATCTTTTGATTACAGCCGTATAGTTAACGAAAGACATTTCTTAAGGCTTACAGGCTATCTTAAACAGGGAAAGATAGTGGCAGGCGGTAGCTTTGATATTGAAAGCCTTTATATCGAGCCTACTGTAATAGAGGTAGCTGATTTAGAGGCTCCTGTGATGCAGGAGGAGATTTTTGGACCTGTGCTACCTGTAATGACATTCCGCAATTTCGATGATATTAAGGAGATAATAAGTTTTAATCCTGATCCCTTAAGCCTTTATGTGTTCTCTGAGGATAAAGCTTTTATAGATAATGTTATAAAGTGGATACCTTTCGGCGGAGGCTGTGTAAACGATACTCTTATGCATATAACAAACCGTAATCTGCCCTTTGGCGGCAGAGGGGAAAGCGGGGTGGGGAACTACCGAGGTTTATACAGCTTTGAGGCTTTTTCACATAAAAAAGCTGTTGTTAAAAACAGCTTCAGGTTTGATTTATCTTTAAAATATCCACCCTATAACTCAAAGGTCTTCAATAATCTTAAGGTGCTTCTAAAGCTTCTTAATTCCCGGTGAAAAGGGTAGATAACTGCGCTATCCTTGCGTGGGACCGGGTCTGCCTTTTGGATCGGGGCCGTAATTATTTGGTCCTTTAGTGCCGTCCATCACCAAAAGGCCTAAAAACAGGATCCAACCTATTACAGGTATAAAGGGGATAAAAATCCAGGGGAAAGGTCTGTTAAGGTCATGAAGCCTTCTAATTGCTAAGGCGACAGAAGGAATTATGACTGAGATTACGTAAAGATAAGTTAAAACTAGGGACAGGGCGGCTAAAGGGTTGTCCTGTCTTATAAAATGCAAATTAATAAGGAAAAAACAAAGCATAATGATTGCAGAAGTCAGCTCAAAATACCAGTAGTCCTTTCTTGTGCTTCTGTCTTTAAAATTCAAATAGTTTTTTAATCCTTTTATAAAGTATTTCATCTATTTAGTAACAGGCCCAATGGGAAGCACTGTTTTTTTGTAAACTTCGTTTAATACTTGTGCAAGAGCAGCGTATATATTGGAGCGCTTCTGTTATCCTTAAAGTGCCTATAAACATTACAGTGGTTGCAAAGGTATTGCCTTTTTTCCATCCCATAATACCTGCAATCATTTGTGCCAGGCCTCCATAAAAGATGCCCATGCCCAGGATCATGCTGCTCATTTCAATAAGACCTGCATTATGAACGTTTAATAGCACTGTGGTTAAGCCAAAACCTAGTAATCCCAGCGGTGCAGGATTCCCGAAAGTATCTTTAATAGTTACGGTTGTGTTATCCATTTAATCCTCCCCTTTAAGTTTTCATATACTGTATTATACTAAGAATAGGTCCATAAAACAATATGTAGATTGTGTGAAAACTGTGTGATTAAAAGAACATTTAAAATATTCTGAAAAAAGGCTTGACAATATTTTTCCCTTGAGATATTATAGTCGTACACAGAGAAAGGAAGTACCCGCAAAAAGGAAAACTGAGTACCTGGTTCTCTCCGAAAAGCTTCGTAGCTTGCACCTGACTCTGATACTGGGAGATTTAGGAAAAGCTGCAGTACTGTTAGAAGAAGGTAGCCCCTAGGTTACAGAAGACGATAACAGGAAGAGAGGCCTGAAGGTTTAACGGATGTCCATGAGGTTTTACCAAAAGGACATGACCTTGTAGGAGCAGTATAGAAAGGAGGAGTACTATATTATGTACACCTCAAGGAAAAGGTAAGCAAATTCTGTAACAAGAACAAACGCTTACCTTTTTCCGTGTTTGAAAGCAATTTTCTTATTAAAGGCTTTCCTCATGTGATATAATCAACTTTAGAAACAGACAGGAGATGATTATTGGAGCCTTTCAAGATCAAGTTTAAGGAAGTGGTGTCTTCAGTAGCACCTATAACAATAATAGTTATCATATTAAATTTCACCTTAACGCCTATGGGAAATCTTATTTTAATGAGGTTTCTTACAGGCGCTTTCGTTCTAATAGTGGGGATGACACTCTTTCTAGTAGGTGTGGATATAAGTTTGTCACCAATTGGCAATGAAATGGGGGCTGCCATTACTTTGAAGAATAAAATTTGGATAGTAGTGGTATCAGGCCTTGTTTTAGGTTTTCTCATCTCTATCGCTGAGCCGGATCTTCATATTTTGGCAAATCAGGTAGATATGGTCTCTCAAGGTGTGGTGCCAAAGTCAGGAGTTATAGTAATAGTCTCTATAGGCATTGCTTTAGCCATGGTTTTAGGGCTTTTGCGAATTCTTTACAATATACCTCTATACATTATTTTTACCGTAATATATTTCATAATCCTTGTTTTAGGCAAATTTACAAACCCCATATTCCTGGCCATTTCATTTGATGCATCAGGTGCTACTACAGGTGCTGTAACTGTGCCTTTTATGCTGGCTTTATCCATGGGTATTGCAAACCTAAAGCAATCAGGGAAAGACTCTGAAAAGGACAGCTTTGGCCTTGTGGGCATAGTGTCATCAGGCGCAATTATTGCTGTGATGGCCATGAGCATAGTAAGGGGCGCCAAGGATGTTACAGGTGATCTACATATAGACTTAAACCCTGAAGGCAGTATACTTGCTCCTTTCCTTAATATTTTCCCATCGGTGGCCTTGGAAATACTTGCAGCCCTAGGACCAATTGTAGTAATTTTTTTAATATTTCAGCCTAAAGTTTTTAAGCTCTATTACAAAACCTTAAGGAAAATAATGTTTGGAGTAGTATTTACATACCTGGGCTTGGTGCTGTTTCTTACAGGTGTTCATTCAGGTTTTATGGAGGTTGGAAGCCAAGTAGGGTATCTGCTTGCTTCAAAGGATACAAGCATTTATTTGATTGTAATTTCTTTTGCACTGGGCGCTGTTACAGTCCTTGCAGAGCCGGCTGTTTCAGTGTTGACTCATCAGGTTGAAGAGGTTACAAAGGGGTATGTTCAAAGAAAGATAGTGTTGGTTTCTTTAACTATCGGTGTGGGACTTGCAGTAACTCTGTCTATAATCCGTATTCTCATTCCTGCTATTAAATTGTGGCAATACCTTTTGCCCGGTTACATCCTGGCTATAGCCTTAATGTATATTTCACCCAAGCTTTTTACAGGTATTGCATTTGATGCAGGAGGCGTTGCATCAGGGCCTATGACGGCCACCTTTATACTGGCTTTTGCTCAAGGTGCGGCACAGGCAATTCCCGGGGCTGATGTTTTAATAGACGGGTTTGGCCTTATAGCCATGGTGGCCCTTGCTCCGTTAATTGCATTACAAATATTAGGAGTAGTGTTTAAAATAAAGTCAAAAAAAAGGGGTGTTTCTGATCATGAATAGTTTTATAAACAATTCAAACTTAATACTGGCAGTTGTAATAGTGCCTAAGGGAATGGGGTCAAAAATAGTTCACTCCGGTATGGACAACGGCCTTTCAGGGGGAACCATACTTTATGGTACAGGTATAGCACACAGCTTTGTTTCCCACCTTGTAGGCGGCCTTGAAGCGAAAAAAGAAATCGTTCTTATGGCAGGTCCTTCCGATACAGTTAAGAAATGTATTCAAATACTTAAGGAAAAATTTGGCTTTGATAAACTTGGCGCAGGCATCGCTTTCACGACTTCTGTCTGTGGAATATTTGGCACCACAGTATGTAATTGTGATAATATTGAAAATGAAGGAGATATGGTTTCAATGCATAAACTTATTATGACTATTGTGGATAAGGGAAAGTCTGCAGAGGTTGTAGAAGCCGCTATAAAATGCGGTGCTTCAGGAGGTACCGTTGTAGGCGGCAGAGGCTCAGGTCTTCACGAAACTCAGAAAGTATTTTCTATGTATATTGAGCCTGAAAAGGAAATCATTATGATAGTGGCAAAGACTGAAAAGGTGAAGACCATTACAGATTCCATAAGCCGGCAGCTTAACCTTGATGAGGAAGGCAAAGGCATAATCTTTGTCTTAAACGTAAATGAAGCTTATGGTCTATACAGGGAAGATCAAGAGGAATAACAGATGAAGGGGAAGATCTGTTACATTGTTGGAGCAGGAGATTTAAAGGGCCAAAGCTTTAAAATGCCCCACAAAGGCCTTTTAATTGCAGCTGACGGAGGTTACAAAGAGCTTCAGAAGAAAAAGATTGAGGTTGATTTGGTAATAGGTGATTTCGACAGTTTGAAAACCATTCCTGAAGATATTCCTGTTTATAGATATCCAATTAATAAAGATGAGACTGATATGAAGCTGGCCTTGGATAAAGGTATCAGTATGGGCTATGATACCTTCATTATCTACGGAGGTTTGGGAGGCAGGACTGACCATACTTTTTCCAATATGCAACTTCTGATTTATTTAAAGGAAAATGGTTATAGTGGCTTTTTGATAAGAGGTGAAGAGGCCATAACATGTCTTAAGAACGAAAGCTTTCTCCTTAAATCACAACCGGGAAAACGGCTTTCGGTGTTTTCCATAAATTCCATATCAAAGGGTGTAACGTTAAAGGGGTTTCTGTATCCACTTAATGACAGCCGGCTTTATTATACAGAGCCTAAGGGTATAAGCAATGAATTTAAGGAAGAGACAGGAATTGTTTCTGTGAAAGAGGGAATGCTCTTCGTAATTTGGGAATCAAGGGATCCTTTGGAGTCAATCTCGGGGGGACAAAAAGAAGATGACAAAGAGACAAGCACTTAGAATACAAGCTTACAGGAATTTATTTAAAAGCAAATATTACTATCTGAGCCTGGCTTTAATAATTATATTTGTTGTTTTTTACATTGGTCAAACCTCAAATAATGCTGAAAAATATCAGAGAAATGAAGCTTATTCAGTGATAGGTACTGTAAATCCATTGATTGAGGAAAAGTTGTTTGCAGATGAAGAAAGTAACACAGTTACTTTAAGGATGGCAGAATCAGTCTACGATTACCTTGAGACAGTCTTCTCCAAAAACGATAAAATTCAAAGCGCCTGGCTAATAATAGAAGAGGATGGAAAATGTTATACACATTCTTCTACGGGAGATGTTCGGGAAGTTACAAATGAAGGTATTAGGACATCTTTAATATCCTTCATATCCTACTATGATGAAGGATTTAATATGTATGTTACGAAACCATATTACAAGGACTCCGTTAAATGCAAGGCCGTGTTTATTCCCGTTCTAAATGATGGGGAAAAAACCAACGCATACTTTGGCGCCACATATACTTATAAGGACTGGGTAGAGCACAGCAGGTATCATACCATTCTCGCCATTATGGCTTCCATAATCCTGTTTTTTGCCCATTTTTATTTCTCTTTAAATTATTATCACAGCAAGCTGTTATTTGTGTCTGAGGAGCAGCGGGAAAAGAGCAAAAAAATCTTCAAAGGTGTATTTGAGCAGAATCCAATTGGCATCTCTTTGGGAAAAGACGATGATTACCTTTATGATAATGAAGGGAAACCCTACATCAATCCTGCTTTTGAAAAAATTTCCGGCAGAAGTATTGAAGAACTTTCTCATACTGTCTGGAGGGATATTACATACCCTGATGATATTGAAAAGGATGCTGCACTTCTTGAGAAGTTTAAAAAAGGCGAAATAACCGGTTATGAAATTGAAAAAAGGTACATCGACAAAGAAGGTAAAGCCAAATGGGCAGAGATGAGATTATCCAAGTTAAACCTAGGGGATGAGGGCTTCTATAACATATGTATGATTCGAGATATTGATGAAAAAAAGAAGACTGAAAATGCTTTAAATGAATTGATGAGAAGCAGAACGGCTCTTTTAGATAACCTCCCCGGAGCTGCATACAGATGTAAATTTGATGAAGACTGGACCATGATTTTCATATCTGAAGGAGTTTTTGGTATTACAGGATATATGCCTTCTTCAATAATTGAAAACGGTGAGCTTTCCTATAATGACATAATTGCTCCTGAGTACAGGGATTACGTTAGAAGACGTATTATTGAAGATGTAGCCCAGGGTAAAAGATACCAGATGACTTACGAGATAATAGATAAGTACGGTGTTAGAAAATGGGTTTGGGAGCAAGGCTCTGCAATTAAAGATGATGGGGGAAGCATTATAGCTCTTGAAGGAATAATAATGGACATTACAGAAAACGTTAACAAGGAGCTGGAGTTGGCATATTTAAATATGCACGATATACTGACAGGTCTTTATAATATAGAGACTTTTATAAGGGAATTTACCCAGGATGTTCATGCAATGGAGAAATGGGAAGGGGCTCTGTTAATTCTTGAGGTCTCCGAGAACATGGTTAAAACTATGTTTACTTACGGAAAGGAACAGGTTGAAAACGCCTTGATTAATATGGGAAAAGCCATGACTAATGCTTTAAAACCGGGAGAAGATCTTTTCACCATAGAAAGGGGGCTGTATCTTGTTTATATAAAAGGCGATTACAGCAAGAAAAGACTTTCAAGTTTGGCCAATGAGATGATTGAAATTGCAAAACGAGCCATGGCACCTCATAACATTTTACCTGTTTGCGGGATATTAGAAGGTAACAAAATTATGCATGACAAATTAAGCGGGGAAGAAGTATTAAAGCTGGTACAGCTGCCTTTAAGATTTTCAAACAGAAAAGAAAGCGAAGTAATATATTATTCAAACTATATGATATTTCATCAGGCAAGAAAGGATAAGATTCTGGAAGTGCTGAGAGAAACTATTACCTCTGACAATGGTTCAATAAAGATAGTTTTTCAGCCGATTATTGATGTGAAAGAAAACAGGACAGTTTCCTTTGAGGCGCTTTCAAGGATCGTATCTGAACAATTGGGAATAATTTCTCCAAACGAATTTATTCCCATAGCAGAGGAGACAGGAGATATCATACAATTAGGGAGGCTTGTTTTAATTAATGCTATCACTTTTATAAAGGAGCTGGAACAAAAGGGCTTTTCAGATGTATACGTTTCCGTCAATGTCTCGCCTTTGGAGCTTATTCAGCATAACTACGTTCATAATTTAAAAGAAATCTTTGAAACTTATGATTTTGATCCTAAAAGAGTTTCCATTGAAATTACTGAAACCGCCATACCGGGAGGTGACCTTGAAAGCTTTAACAACCTCCTTGATGGTATTAAAAAGCTGGGGATAAAAATTGCAATCGATGACTTTGGTATAGGCTTTTCTACACTTTCAAGAACGAGAGAGCTTTCTGTGGACTTTTTAAAGATAGACAGATACTTCATAAGCAAGCTGGATTACTTAAAGGAAGAAAATGCCATTACCCAGGATGTCATATCCTTGGCCCATAGAATAGGGCACAAGGTAGTGGCTGAAGGTGTGGAAACGGAAACCCAGTTAAAGTTCCTTACAGACCATGGCTGTGATTATATTCAAGGCTTTTATATCGCAAAGCCAATGTCCAAGCAGGATGCCATAAAATACCTTTACGATGAAAGAGAAAAAAAGAAAAATGAAAAAGTATGATTTAATTGTTATAGGTGGGGGAGCAGGGCTTTTCGTTGCAGAGGCCGCCATCAATGTTGGCTTAAAATGCGCCATTATCGAGGAGTACAAACTTGGGGGCACATGTCTTACAAGAGGCTGTATTCCTACTAAAATTATGGTGGCTACGGCAGATTTAATAAGGGAGGCTGAACGTGCAAACAGGGTGGGCCTCTCCTTTGAAAAACCTGTAATCTCCTGGAAGAGAATCTCTGACCGTCTGTGGGGACAGATTAATTTAAGCGAAAAGGTTGCCGATAAATTAAACTCCCTTGACAATGTGGACTACTACAATGGGACGGGATCTTTTATAGATGAGAAAACTTTAAAGATTTTATTAAAGGATAACGAGGAGGTAATCATAGAAAGTGAAACCATAGTAATAGCTTCGGGGGTTCGCACCTTTATCCCAAATATTGAAGGCCTTTTAGGAAGTGATTTCATTACATCGGAAACATTTTTTTCAGATAAATACCCTGATAAGCCATGGGAGTCCATGGTTATTTTAGGAGCAGGTGCCATAGGGGCAGAGTTCACTCATATTTTTTCAAGCCTTGGCACTAAAGTGAGCCTTGTTGAAATGCAGGACAGGATACTGCCTCTTGAAGAGGAGTCCATATCAGACCTGGCAAAGACAGTTTTTGAATCAAAAGGCATAAATGTTTATACAGGATATAAGGCAGTTAAGGTTAGTGAGGAAGGCGGTATAAAGGCTGTTACCCTTGAAAGTGTTAAGGACGGCTCTGTCATAGAGGTAAAGGGCCATGCCTTATTTATTTCATCGGGAATGAAATCAAATACCGACAAGTTGAATATTGAAAACTCAGGCGTTCTGACTGATGAAAGAGGCTATGTCATTACAGATAAGTACTTAAAGACTAATAAGGACCATATTTACGCCCTTGGTGATATTAACGGAAAGTTTCAATTCAGACATAAAGCAAATTACGAAGCGGAAATCATCATTAATAATGTAATCAATAAAAACGAAAATATCAGAACTGCTTCTTATGATTCAGTGCCTTGGGCAATATTTACATATCCTCAAATTGCTCATGCAGGAAAAACAGAAAGGGAGATCAGGGAAATTCATGATGAGTATTATGTGGGAATAAAAAAGTATTCCCAAGTGGCGGCAGGCATAGCTTTAGGCTATGAAAGGGAGGATTATGATGAAGGCTTTGTAAAGGTAATTGTCAGCAAGGAAAACAAACTTTTAGGTGTTCATATAGCAGGGCCCTATGCTTCCGTTCTTATCCAGCCTTTTGTCTATTTAATGAATTCCAAGGCAAGCTGCATCAGGGAGAAGGATGAAACCTGCTTTACGGAATTAGGAATAATATGCCCTGATTTAGGAAGTTACAAGACAGTTCAGGAAGCCATGGTAATACATCCGTCTCTTGGTGAACTTACAGCATGGGCTTTTAACAAGCTGGAGCTCAAAACAAAATAATCTAATATATATTATAGTGAGGTTTACATGAAAAAAACGTATTCAGCATCAGAACTAAAAAAGTTAATAGAGGAAAGAATCAAGTGGGACTACGGTAAGACAATAGACAGAGCAGTTCTAAGGCAGGCTTTTAAATCCACCTGCAGAGTAGTAAGGGATATTATTGCGGACAGCTATGCTGTAAAGGAAAAGCAGGAAACAACAGGTAAGGAAATTTACTATATGTCAATGGAATTTCTCCCCGGCTCCTCCTTAAGAAATCATGCTTTTAATCTGGGCTTTGAGAAATCTTTAAGGGAGGCTCTTTTACAGCTGGGCTTTGATCTTGATGATTTTTATGAGCTGGAACCTGATGCCGGTTTGGGAAACGGCGGGTTGGGAAGGCTGGCAAGCTGCTACCTTGACTCCATGTCCACTCTTGGAATCAAAGGTCACGGTATGTCCATATGCTATGAGTACGGAGTATTTCGTCAGGTAACCCATAATAATGTACAGAAGGAAGAACCTGATTTATGGATGGATTTAGCCGATTGCTGGCTTTCAGAAAACCATGATGAGTCAGAGGTAGTGATGGTGGGGGATAAAACCATACTTGCCATACCTCACGATATGTATGTAACAGGCTATGATAACTGGGGGATCAATAATTTAAGACTGTGGGAGGCAACTTCTCCAAAGATTATAGATATGGAACTTTTCAGTCGCGGCAAGTACCTGGAGTCCATGGAGGACCGCCACCACATTGAAGTGATTTCCAAGATTCTGTATCCTGAGGATGCTCATTTAGAAGGCAAGATTTTAAGGCTCAGTCAGCAATATTTTTTCGTATCGGCCTCCATGAAATCCATGGCAAGGAAGCACTATGCAAAATATGGAACCTTATCAAACCTTCATGAGAAGGTTATTGTTCATGTTAATGATACTCACCCGTCCTTAGTAGTTCCTGAACTTATGCGAATCCTAATGGATGAATATGATCTTGATTGGGACTATTCCTTTGACATGATAAAGAAGATGGTTACTTACACCAATCACACCATAATGCCGGAAGCCCTGGAAAAATGGGAAATCACCATGTTTAACAGCCTTCTTCCAAGAATAGGAGAAATTATTGCAGGCATCGACGAAAGATTCAGACGCAGAATATCCAAGTATTACAGAGACCAGATTATAGATGAGGGCATTTATATTATTAATAACGGATATATCCATATGGCAAATATGATGGTCCTTTGTTCAGGGAAAGTGAACGGAGTATCAAGTCTTCATGCGGATATAGTAAAGAATCAGCTCTTTAAAAGCTTCAGCCAAATTTTTCCCGCAAAGTTTACAGGAGTTACAAACGGTATCTCCTATAGAAGATGGCTTTGTCAGGCCAATGCTCCTTTGACCAGAATGATAAGTGAACTCATCGGCACAGGTTTTTTAAAGGACGCGGAATTGCTGTCTGACCTTTTACCTTATCAGGATAATGAAAGCGTTCTTACTATGCTTTCTGAAATTAAGAGGGGCAATAAGCTTAGGCTTATTGAATATATTAAAAACAACAATGATATTACAGTAAATCCCGATTCAATTTTTACTGTACAGGCTAAAAGACTTCATGAGTATAAAAGGCAGCTTTTAAATGTTTTTCATATCATTGATTTGTACCTTACCTTAAAGGACAATCCCAATGCTCCCATACATCCCAGAACCTTTATATTTTCTGCTAAAGCAGCTTCAGGCTATTACATAGCGAAGCAGATTATCAGCTTAATATTGAATTTAGGCAGTTTAATAAATAATGACAAGGATGTTAAGGATATCCTTAAGGTTGTATTTTTAGAGAATTATTCTGTTTCTCTATCAGAAATTCTAATTCCGGCAGTAGAAATATCTGAGCAGATATCCTTGGCAGGAAAGGAGGCCTCAGGTACGGGGAACATGAAGATGATGATCAATGGAGCTGTTACCCTGGGAACTCTTGATGGGGCCAATGTGGAAATCAAGGAGAAGGTGGGAGATGACAATATTTTCATCTTTGGAATGAAGGCGGAAGAAGCTGAGGCCTTAAGCAAAAGCGGAAGCTATAACCCTTTAACGGCCTTTTTAGAGGATAAGGATCTTTCAAGAATACTGGAGTTTATTTCCACAGGCATAAACGGTGTCTTCTTTAATGATCTTTTAACATCTATGACCACAGGGTTTAACGGCCCTGCCGATCAATACTTTATTACAAAAGATTTTCAAAGCTATAAGGCTACAGAAAAGATGGCGGAAGAAACTTATAAGGATATATTAAAGTGGAATAAAATGTCCTTGATAAATATAGGGAATGCAGGATTTTTCTCTGCTGACAGGTCTGTTAAAGAGTATTATAAAAATATTTGGAACGGCCCTAATTTATAGGCCTTCAAGGATATCCTCAAGGATATTCCATTGCTTTTCTACATCCTTAATGCTTACGCCGTAGGAAACAAGATCTAAATCTTTAAACCTTTTCTTATAGACAGAAAGGGGAGAGTCAGCACTTTGAGACGGGGCGATATTGGAAGCTCTGTTTAGGAATGTGCTGATCCACTCTATTTCTGTATCTTGTTTAAAGCCTGCTCTCATCATCTTATAGTTGAACTTCATTTCACTTAAAAGAGAGGAGGCCTTTACATTTCCCAACAGCGCTTCCTTGTCCATGTCTGTGGAGCTTGTAAGCCTTAGACCAAGTCTAAATCCCTTTTCATCCAAAGCTATTGATGTGATTACAGAGGTCATTTCCTCATCATCAATATCTCCAACACCTGTAAAGACTGTGTACAGGAAGTTCAGGATATCATCTTTATCCTTATGGGATATTACTTTCTCAGGAAAGAATTCATCTTCAAGAAGTTCTACCCGGATTTCAGGATTATAGGGCAGATTTTCTTTTATGATATTCTGTTTAAATCGCTGAAAAGCCTTATTAAGGTTCTTAACATCGTTTTGTGTAATCAGGAATTTTACAACAGTATTGGTATAGGAAAAATATCCGTCATCTTTAGATATCTGATCCGTGTTCATTTCTTTTAAGTCAAATAGAACGCCTTCGGTTCTTAAGTTGGAAAAGAAAATACCCAGTTCCTTTGCAGGATTCATTATATTATTGCCAAGCTCCTGTGCGTAAACAGAAGGCATGCCTTCCATTTTCAAGGTGTAAGCTATGCTGCAGGTGGGCTTCACCTGTTTAATGCTCCTTGAGATTTCCGCTTGATAAACAGAGTTTTCTTCCAAAACGACTTCATTGGGAACATTTGTGTTTAGATGGATAAATACATCCCTTTTAAAGTAGTTTGATGAAATGCTTCCGGCGCCATAGTAATTCCCAGGTTTATATGGTACGAAGCTTGCTTCTAATACCTTGTTGCCGTAAGTTTCCTTTAATGCTCCCATTAAAAAGGCCACTGCCTCAAAATCCTTTACTCTGTTAGGTATGGTAAAATCACAGGACAGATGAACAGAAGGCTCTTCTTTAAGATTTTCACTGTTATTCCTAATAATTACAGAGCCTGAGCTATCCTTTTTAGTAACAAATCCATGGCTGTTTCCCCATAAAAATATATAGTCTGATATATCAGAAATCCTGGAAACATCAAGGAAAGCATCAATTAAGGCCTCGTATTCCTCATAGACTACATCTTTAAACTTTTCTTCCTGAGGGTTTACAAAAGAAGTGCAGGAGGAAAATGAAAGTACAATTATTGGAATTAGAATTAAAATCAGCATTTTTAAGTTTTTCATAAGTCAAGTATATACTTTGAAGGCGTTTAATAAAAGCAGATGTTAAGGTAAATTGTAAAATGAAGTGTCGTATATAACAAAATGTAGTCCCACAGGGACCAACTCAGCTATAATGTTAAGTGACTAAACCGAACATAAAGGAGAGCGGTATATGGGATACTCACATTGTAGC
>Ga0265293_10005418_pt1 | contig 21293 bp, 23 predicted proteins | sample Munlanlewell138R_FD_192505 | JGI IMG/M metagenome (GOLD analysis project Ga0265293, IMG submission 192505) | Leachate microbial communities from a municipal landfill in Southern Ontario, Canada - Leachate well 138R | ecosystem: Engineered > Solid waste > Landfill > Unclassified | place: Canada... | reverse complement strand
TTTGGATTATAAGACGGCGTCGGCGCTTTACGGCGGTATGCGCTGCAGCGCCACGCGTATAGAAAACTATTATAAATGCCCTTATAAGCACTTTCTTGATTACGGGCTGAAATTAAAGCCCAAGCGAGATTACGTACACGACCGTATAGATATAGGCTCGTATATGCATTTTACCCTCGATTTGTTTACTAAAAAACTGCTTTGTGATTCCGCGGATATAAAAAAGCTGACCGCGGACGAAACGGAGCAACGTATGATTGAAGCGGCAAACGCGGCCGCGGAGCAGTATGATAACGGCAAGCTGCTCGGGGACGAGCGTTTCGCCTTATTAAGGATGCAGCTTGAGAAGGAGCTTATAGACACCGCGAAGCGCGTTCGAAGCCATATGATTGGAAGCGGCGCTTCTATATACGCCAGCGAATTAATATTTGAGAACGAAGTGGAGACGGAAGACGGCGTCATTTCAATCACCGGCAAAATTGACAGGATTGACAATATGGACGGATACTTTCGTGTCGTGGATTACAAGTCGTCAAAAACCAAGCCGGATTTGGACGGGCTGGCGGCGGGCACTTCTATACAGCTTGCCGTATACATAGACGCCGCTAAACGGACGTTTGCGGATTTGGAGCCCGCCGGAGGCTATTATATGAGAATTGGCGAAAAGTATTGCGAAAGCGCGGAGCAGGCGCGGAAAGACTCGAGAATGATGGGTATATCGCTTTTTGACGCCGACGTGCTTGCGGGTTTTAGTTCAGTGCTGCCGTCGGGGAGCTTTTCGGCTATAGACCAGGCGCTGACGGCATCGGGCGAGCTTAACAGGCGCGGAGCGGCCAGACTGTTTTCGGCGTGGGAATTTAAAGCGCTGCTGTCGTTTACCCGCCGCATGATTAAAGAGGCGGCAAAACGGATATATCGTGGTGATACGCAAATCTGCCCGACCGATAAAGCGTGCGAGTACTGCGATTATGGGTCGATATGCCGGTTTAATACTAACTATACGGGAAACACAATACGGGAGACCGCGCCCTTTGACCGGACGCTTCTTAGCGGGGAGTGCGATAATGGAAAAGCGTAGATGGAACGACAGGCAGCGGGAGGCTATTGACGCACGCGGCGGAAGCGTTGTTGTGTCCGCCGCGGCGGGCAGCGGCAAAACGAGCGTTTTGACCGAGCGTGTGCTTGCGCTTATTGAAGAGGGCGAAGATATTGAACGGATGCTTATTGTTACCTTCACCAATCTTGCGGCAAGCGAGATGCGGGAACGTATTTACAGGCGCTTGCAGGAGGCGGGGCTTTCATCTCCGCGCTTTGCGGCGCAGGCGGAAAAATGCGCTTTTGCGGATATATCCACGCTTCACGCGTTCTGCGGGCGGCTTATAAGGGAAAACTTTGTTTACGCGGGTACATCTCCGGCATTCGCGATAGCGGATGAAGCTTTAACCTCGCGGCTAAAGCAGTCCGCTTTCGAGCAGTCGCTTGATTATGTCGCGCGGCAGCCGGAGCATTATCCGATGGTTCAAAAGTACGCCGTACGCGGGGACACCGGCAACATACAAAGAATAGTATTTACAATCTACGCGCGCGCCGCAAGCCTTAACGACCCGCAGGGCTGGCTTGACAATGCACGTTTAAATTTTGACGGCGGCGATTTTATTTATGTTCTTTTCGAGCAGTTTTGCCGCATGGTTCGCGAGACAGCCGGCGACGCTTTACCGTATTTGCAAAAACGGACGGATATATTGAGGGAGCGCGGATTTGCCGAACAAGCCGACGCGAGCGAACGGGACGGCGCTTTGTTCCGCAGCCGGGCTGAGAATTTGAGTATAAGCGGCGTGCGGCTGCCAAAGGCCGCGGAGATAGTCTTTAAAGGGGCGCCAAACGGTGAGAGCAAAAAACTGACTAATTACGTAAACGGATTATTCGAAGAGCTGCGCCGATACGAGGGCGATTTTGCGGGTAAGATAGAAAAAGAGCTCTCCTTGACCGCAAACGACGGGCGCTATTTTATTGATTTGACGCAATTATTCATGGAAAAGTACGCAAAGCTCAAACGTGATAAAAACCTTTTGGATCACGATGATACCATGCACTTTGCGCTGCGCGCGCTTTACGCCGATGATGTGGCGCAGCATTATAAGGAACGGTATACGCATGTCTTTGTGGACGAATATCAGGATATAAACGGTGTTCAGCATGAAATAATAAAACGGCTGCAACGCGGCGGAAACGATTTTCTTGTAGGCGACGCTAAACAGTGCATTTATACATTCCGCGAATCGAACCCTAAACTGCTTTTGCAAAGATGCGGGGAGCTGAAGGATAACGGTTTAATTGAAATGAATACGAATTACCGGAGTGCTCCGGCCGTAATTGATTTTATTAACGGCGTAATGCGCCATATGATGAGCGCGGACGCGGGGGGAATAGAATATTCCGGAGGACAGGCGCTTAAGGCAGGAATGAAAGGGCGGGGGAACGTTTCAATAGTTTTGGCGGGGAGTGAAGTAGAGGACAACCTTAACGCCGAGGCGGCCGAATTGGCGGAGCAGATAAAAACACTTGTCAGTAAGGGGTTTGATTATAAAGAGATAGCTGTGCTAAGGCCTGAAATGAGCCGGTCGGGGCAGCATATAGCGGCCGCGCTTAATGCCGCCGGTATTCCGGCCGTTAACGGTTTCGGGGCGGCAAAATCAGATTACGCCGAGCTTGAGGTTTTTAAGAATCTGCTTCTGATTATTGATAATAATGAAGACGACGCCGCTCTTTTAAGCGTGATGCGTTATCCCTATTTTTCATTTACGGAGCCTGAGCTTGCGATGATTAGGATTGCCCAAAAGCCGGACGCCGGCGACGAGGGATATTGCCGCGCGGTAAACGCATTTAACCAAAACTCTCGGCTCGGGGAAAAGGTGCGGGAGTTTTTGAACGAAATACAAACATATAAACGGGTAAGCGAGTGCATGAAACTGCCGGACTTTCTTTTCTGGCTCAGGGAGCGGATAAAGCTGAAAGATTTCGCGGTTACCTCTCCCGGAGGCGTTGGCTGTGACGCCGCTATAGGAGCGTTTATAAGCGCCGTATCTTCACAAAAACCCTTATGCCTGGCGGATGTGCTGGCAGCCGCCGACAGGGCCGGCTCGGCCGGCGACGCGCAGCAAAGCCCGAAAGACGCGGGCGGCGTTTATCTGACCACAATACATAAATCGAAAGGGCTTGAATTTCGCGCGGTAATCCTTTCGGGGCTGCATAAGGTTATAGACCAAAGAGACGCCAAAGGCGCGGTGCTTGTAGGGCGCGATTTAGGGCTCGCGCTTGACGTATTAGACGAGCAGTCGCTTCTGCGGCGGCCGACGTTTCACAGAATGGCGGTTGCCCGCGGCATATTGCGTGAAAAAACAAGCGAGACGATAAGGCTTTTATATGTGGGCATGACGCGCGCCATAGAACAGCTGATACTGCTTGGCGCGGGCGCGGACATAAGAGAGTCTTGGCTTGAAGATAAGCCCGCGGGCTGGCAGCATAAAGCGTATAGATTCTTTGACCTGCTTATGCCCGCCGTACAAATGATGTGCAAAAAAGGCGATATGGATTTGGCCGATATAGTGACGATATCACAAAAGAACGAAGAGCCAAAAAAGCCTATGGATAAAGAGCTGCGGCTTAAGGCTGTTTTCGCGCATGCCGAAAAAGCGCAGCCTTCGGATATTTTTAACGGGTACGCGTATGCCAAAGATATAGGGGTGCCGTCAAAGGTTGGCGTATCCACATTAAAACGGCTTGAGGAGGACAGGGTATTTACGCCGGTTAATATTACCGCTCAGCAGGACGGCGTAACAGCGGCGCAGCGGGGCACCATGACACATCGCATACTTGAATACACCGGACTTGAGAAGAAAACGCGGCGTGAAGTTGAGGCGATTATATCGGAGCTTGAGAATAGAAAGATATTTGAAGCAGGCGCGGGAGAGCATATTAATGTGGAATCTATCTGTTTATTCCTTCAAAGCAATCTGGCGCGGCGCGCGCGGCAAGCGGAAAAACGCCTGTTTGAGCAACCGTTCTGCTTAAAAATGAAAGCGAGCGAATGCGGTTTAAAATCCGGCTCCGATGAGACGGTTATTGTGCAAGGAATAATAGACCTGTGTTTTCTCGAAAATAACAAATGGATAATAATTGATTATAAAACCGACGCGATAAACTTAAGCGACGCGCCGAAAGCGGCTTGTAAATATGCGCTGCAGCTAAAGCTTTACGCGCGGGCGCTCGAGAGAATTACATTATTGCCCGTTGCCGAAAAATACGTGTATTACCTTTCCGCGAACACTGCCGTGCGGCTCGGCTGAAAAGCCATCGCAGAATATAACAAAAAAGCGCCGAACCCTAAGCGCTTTAACATTGCCGCGCATTATTAATAATTAACGATTTCTTTTATGGTAACATTAAGCGCCGTACGGTCGTGCGCCAAGTCGATGTATTTCTCCGTGGGCTTGCCGTCGATAAGAAGCTTGACGACCGGCCGCAGGCTGGCGTTCTCATAGTTTTTAACGACTATGCCGACTTCTTCCGTGCTGAGCCTGATACACGTTCCAATAGGGTAAGGCGCGATTTTTTTTGTCAGCGCGCTTACAACATTCGGGTCGAACATTGTGTTGTATCCGCCCATAATATACTCGAGCGCGTCGGAGGGCAGCATAGCTTTACGGTAGGGCCTGTCCGCGGTTAAAGCGTCGAAAACGTCAACAACGCCCACTATGCGGCCGAAAGAATGTATATCCTCCCCCGACAGCCCGTATGGGTAGCCGTTTCCGCCAAATTGTTCATGATGCTGCAGCGCCATTATTTTGGATTCTTCGGGTATGTCAAGATAATCACAAAGGTAATTATATCCGCGTTCGCTGTGTTTTTTTATCTCATCGAACTCGTCGGGCGTAAGCCTTGCGGGTTTATTCAGTATTTCTTTATCGATAAACATTTTGCCGGTATCGTGCAAAAGCGCGCCGACGGCAAGCTGATGAAGCTGATTTTTGTTATATCCTAAAGTTATGCCAACAACGACGGATAGTATCGCCACGTTAAGACTATGGCTGTATGTATAGTCGTCATATGTCCGCAAATCAATCATGTTGACCATAATCTGGCTGGAATGCATCATTTCATCAATCGTATAGTGGAGCAGCTTGTCTATTGTCTTCATATGAAGGCGAAGCGAATTCGGACGGTTTGTACTCGTGCTGTCAAGCAATGACTGGAGCTCGTTTTTCATAGTCATTTTAAGCTCGGCGCTGACGACGTCGTTTACAAAAAGACCTTTTGAGATTTCATCGTCAATATAAAGGCCTTGATAACCAAGACTCTCAATTTTTTTAATCAGCGAGTCCGACAGCATCCGCCCTTTACGCAACAGTATCCTGTTTCTCGACAGAACAAGGTCTGAAGCCAGCTTATGACCGCTGCGCAGATGTTTAACAGGAACATATCTCATAACGCTTTAACTTATTAGTCCGCCAATATCAAGTATAAGGCAAACGCTCCCGTCTCCAAGAATTGTACAACCCGAAACGCATTTTGTTGAGCCGAGTATTTTCGCAAGGTACATAGGCAGCGGCTTAACTACGGTTTGCTGCTCGCCGACAAGGCTGTCCACAAACAAACAATATGATTGATGCTGATCTTCGAGTTGTATTAACATTCCGTCTTCAAAGTCGGTAACAGACGTTTCAATACCGAATATCTTATGCAAGCGTACGATAGGAAAACAATTGCCGCGCGTATGTATCATTTCATTTCCGTCGGGGTCCTGTAAAATATCTTTTTTGTTAGCTTTAAACGCCTCTTTAATCGAAAGCAGCGGCAGAATAAATATATGCCTGCCGACAGAAACCAGCATACCGCTTATTATTGCCAGCGTGAGCGGAATGCGTATCCGCACAGTCGTACCCTTATTGGGCGCGCTGTCAACGCTTATGGCGCCGCCTAGTTTTTCTATATTCTTTAACGCGACATCCATGCCTACGCCGCGGCCGGAAAACTCCGTTACCTTCTCTTTTGTGGAAAAGCCCGGCGCAAATATAAGAGAGTACGCCTCATTATCCGTAACTTCGTCCGCGGGCTTGTTTATAAGACCAAGTTTTATACCTTTGTTTGCAAGCGCTTCTTTATCAAGACCCCGACCGTCGTCGGATATGATAATAATAACGTCGCTGCCGGAATTGAACGCCTCAAGCGTTATTTGGCCAACCGGATTTTTGCCAAGCTTTACGCGCGCGTCGGCAGACTCCAAACCATGGTCCATAGCATTTCGCACGGTATGCATTATAGGATCCGAAAGATTATCCAGAACATTTTTGTCAAGCTCGGTATCCTCGCCGATTATTACAAGATTTGCCTGCTTATTGGTTTTGGCCGCCATATCGCGTATTATGCGCTCCATCTTGTGAAATGTGGTGGAAACCGGCACCATACGGATAGACATAACAATATCCTGAAGCTCGTCGGTAAGCTTGCGAAGCTGGCGCGACGCTTTATCAAAGCTGTCAAGATTAAGCTTTACAACCTCCGGATTTTTTGTTACCGAGGATTCGGTGATAACGATCTCGCCCACAATATCCATAAGGCTGTCAAGCTTGCTTAAATTTACGCTCATATAATTTTGCTTGCCCGCCTGCACGGCGTCGGCGGCGGCAGCCCTTGACGCTCTTGCGGGTTTTCTGTTAGAGAGGAACGCTTTGGCTTCCGGATTGGTTTCATCCAACTGTTCAAGTTTAAATTTCCTTATGAAAAAAGCTTCCCGTATTTTATTCTTAAGCGTATCATATGATTCGTCGGACAGCATATAAAGCGTAAAGCCGTTTTCTATAATCTCATCGGCGCTGTATTCACCCAGCAGATCGCGGGGAACGGTAGATATTTTTGAACACAGCTTTTCAACAGACTTTACAATGCCAAGAGCCCGTATGTTTTCCATACGGCTTTCTTTTTCAAACAATACATGCGCTTTGTAGCATAACTGCCCTTCCGAAGATTCCTTTAAATTTATAAAAAGCTGATTAGAAGTGGTATCTTCATCATCCGCGGGACCGTCTTTCCTTCGTGTGAGAATATCGTAAAAGCCTTTTACATCCGCGGTTAACTGGCTCAAATCGCCGTCCGGGTTTCCGGTGCTTTGTATTTTGTTAAGCTCGGCCTTTATCGCGTCAAGCGACGAAAAAACAAGATCGCTTATTTTGCTGTGATCGCCCGCGCGCGCGTTGTGTTCGCGCAGATAACCGAAAAGGTCCTCAAGCACGTGGGAGAGTCCGGTAATATTATCAAAGTTCATCATTGCGGACGATCCTTTTACCGTATGCAGTATACGGAAAATATCCGCGATATGATCAGATGAAAAGGACCCTTCCTTTTCGCATACAAGCAGCATAGATTCAAGATTGTCTAAAAGCTGCTCGTTTTCGTACAGATATACATCTAATATTGAATCACCTTTTGGCATGGCTCTTCCTCCTTTCCTGTTTGCTTTGCTTTATGGCAGATTGTTAAACGCCGCGACAATAACGTCTTCTTTAAACGGTTTGACTATAAAGCCTTTCGCGCCTGAAAGAACGGCCTCTCGCACCATGCTTTCCTGCCCCATAGCGGAAATCATTATGATATTGGCGTTGGGGTCGATAGACAATATTGACTTAAGACTTGTCAGACCGTCCATTTCCGGCATTGTGATGTCCATTGTCACGACATCCGGAGCAAGATCTTGATATTTTTGTATGGCTATTTTGCCGTTCTCCGCTTCGCCGACGATTTCATACCCGTTTTTGCCGAGCATGTTTTTGATGGAAACTCTCATGAATGCCGCATCGTCGACTATCAGAACCTTCTTCATTTTGCGCAACCTCCTGTATAAGGTGTAATTTTTATTGCTTATATTGTAATGCTGTTTTTAGCATTTAGATTGACAAGAAACTTTTGGGTACAACCGTGCGCACTGACAAGACACATGTTTCACAACAAAACTCAATGGAACGGCCGGAACTCCCTCCGGTGTCTTCTCCGCAAATCTTTATACTGCGTTCACTCAAAACCCTTTTGCACATTGCCGTATTTCGCTGCCCCACATTCATGATGTCTAACAAACTGGATGTTTTGAACATATGTGCGCCGCCTGCCATTTTTGCCTTCAGCCGGCTTTGCGCCGCTCCGGCCGACGCAAGCAGATCAATTATGTCCTCTATAGCTGTGTCGGCAAATTTAAACCGGTTGGTAACATTTATCGCGTCCGCCGCGCTCGGCAGCATTATATGCACCATGCCAGCCAGTTTTATTATAGGATCGTACAGTACAAGTCCTATACACGACCCAAGACCCAAGGTTGTAATCTTATCCGGCGCTTGCGCAATTTTATGCTCCGCGATGCCAATTGTAAAAACATTGGCGGCACATTTGTTTTTTTCCGGTTCCGCCGCGTAAGCCTTCATACAAGTCCCATCTGTACCATCAATTTATTATAAGATTCTACGTCAGGTATCAAAAAGAACCGGCCGAATAAACTTTTGTTCGAGGTTACAAACTCCGTCTCCATAAATAAAACTCCGTCTCCGTATTCACCGTAGGCAGATACAAGAAGGTTCATAACCGCGCCTGCCATATCTATAACCAGCTCCGGAACCGATGCGGCTATATCAAAGCCGGTCAAAGACGATATAGCGGTAAGATAAGACCCTATGAGTATATTTGACACTTCTTTAAGAGCCGACACCTGCAGCTCGCTTAAATCGTCAATTTCCGTTTTGCTTTCATCAGCGGGAAGCTCCCCTATGAGCATATTTGTTAAAAGACCGGCATCGGGCTTATCAAGCACAAGCAGTATATAGCCGTTTAAATCGTTCGATATGCCGACAAGAAGTCCGGCTACGATGTTTTCGGGGCCTTTGAGTAAATCGCAGATTTGATTATATGCGCAAAACTGAGCCTTTGGAACGCACAGTTCAACATTATCCCCAAGCATAACCGAAAGAGCTGTTACCGCGTGACCGGCGCCTATATTCTCTAACTCACGTAAAAAGTCCAGCTGATCGCTCGGCAAGCCTTTCAGATCAAACATAAGTCGACCGCCTTGTAGTATTATTTGCTGCTTGCTTTTCGCCGCAAAAAGACCGCGGGCTCTAAGGGATTTAATAAGCTGCAGAAACTTATAAAAAAATCCGATAGATAAAAATAGAAGCTATATATCGCAACATAAAGAATATAAACAGAAATATACGGTAAGAAACGTCTAATGTATTAAAAAGGCGGAAAAAAATAAATGAGAATAGAGCATGTCGGGACGGCGAAAAATATTCCCGAAAACGCGCGCGGTCAAGTATTAACGCATGGCGAAATATTGATTGCCGAGGTTATGGGCGTTGACGGCGATAAAGTTATGTTGAAAGGCCAGGACGGAATGGCGCTGTCGGCAAAGCTGATAAGCGATATAAACGTGTCCGTGGGAGATTTTGTTGAAACAATTGTGGACGAGGCGGGGCACGGACGATATGTATTGAGAATTGTGGACATTACCAGGAACCGTCCGGATAATAATATAGGCGGAACCGATACGCCAAAGGTAAATTCGGATTTCGGCGCGGCGCGCACACTGCGCGAAACGCTTAATATAATGAAAATGAATCCCGGGACTGTTCCCAAAGTAGCCTCGTTTATATCACGCCATGATATAGGCGGCACTCCCGAAAACATAGAAATAATCACGCAGCTTTCAAAAGCCGTAACGCCCATAGGCAAACTGTTGGCGGAGGTTATATCGCTTATAAAAAATGGGGCTGTAAAGACTGATAACGCGCCCGCTTTAACCGCCAACGCGGCGCATGTGTCAAATAAGCAGGTTGAAAACGCGGAGTTCGCGCGGAGCGCGAATGAAAAAAAAGAGGCGATACTGGTTGGAGAAACCGAAAAAATTGACGTGCGGCAAAATACGCTAAGCGCCGCGAAAAACAATAATATATCAGTAAAAACAAATCCCGAAGGATACGGCGTACAAACGGACGCATCAGATATACCCGACACTTTATCATATGAAAATGCGGCAGTCAGTCCAAAAGAAAACAATTTAACGGAGCAGCCCGAAAAAGAGACGATTTCGCCGCCGCTTAATCAAACGCCTATTAATACCGAAGATACGACGGTTTCGGTAGCAACGCAAAAAGGTACTGTAAGCGCGGCGTCGGATAACGCGGGCGCGGTTATAGCCGTTAAGTATACGGATGTTGCGGCCGTCCGGCGGGCGATAACGAGTTTGGAGCCGGACTTTGTCTTAACAACCAAACCGTATATTAAAACCCCGCCCGTTTTTGCGGAAAGAGACGAAAACGATATGCCAGCGGAGCGGGTATTATCCGAAAAGATAATATCATTATTTGTTAAATTGGGTGATAAGGACAAGCTTGCCGCGAATATAAAAAAAGCCGTTACGGAACTGCCGGAGAATATCAAAGAACTAAAGCTTTTGCTTTCAAGACACGATACAAATAATAAGGACGAATTGGCGGGAATGCTTGAATCTGCCGAAAAACAGTTGTCGCTTTTATCGCAAATAAAGCATTTTAATTTCTTCCATATTCCGCTTTTGCGTCCCGACGGCTCTGACACGACCGCCGAACTGTATATATACAGGAATAGAAAAAACAGAAAGGCGGAAGACGCCGAAAGCTTTGTAATATTGCTCGGGCTTAATACGCAGCATTTGGGACGGGTGGAGACGCTTATAAAAGCCGGAGGCGCTGGGTTATCCGTTGTTCTGTATATGGAAGATACAAGTTTCGCGGAAGGGGACGAAATAAAGCTTTTTAAGGAATCCGCAAAACGGTTTGGGTACAAAACAGTAAATGTAAGCGCCGAAAAGCTTGTATCCAATACTACAATACTAAATTCCGAGGAACGGCTGACTTTTAAGCCGGGCGACGGATTCGGCGTGGATATAAGAATATGAACAAACGCGAAGATAAAAAGGCGCGGGAGGCCGCCGCGTTAAAATATAACGCACAATCGGACGACGCGCCGTACATATTGGCGCTGGGCAAGGGTTACGCGGCGGATAAAATGGTGGAGGCGGCGCACGAGTCGGGCGTGCATGTTGTGCAGGACGAGAAACTTTCAAAGGTTCTGCAAAAACTCAGCGTGGGCGATGAAATACCCGAAACGTTATATCAGGTCGTCGCGGAGATATTAAGCTTTATAAGCCGTATAGATGAAAAGTACGGCGCAAGGTTTGGAATAGATAAAATGCGGTGATATATAATAGACACTTATTACGAAAGGGACAATTATGTCTTTATCCGGTGTTGGCGCGGCGCAGGCCGCCATGTTAAGAATACTGAATCAAAGGGAGCAAACACAATACGGCGCGGGTACGTTTTCTGATGTGCTAAACCAAAGCCTTCAAACCGGCACGGCGCAAACAGATTTGTATTCAAGCTTTACGGACGTCGATATGGCGCCCTTGCTTCTTGTCTCTTTGCTGGGCGGCGGGTCGAGCACTATGCTGCTGAGCCTTGGCAGCGCGCTGGCTATGCACCGCAAACAACAGGCAATGCCCGCTTATGACACATCGGCCAAAGCGCTGACCCCGGTCGCGGCGTCAAAGGCGGTCACGCCCGCGATATACAGCTTTCCTTATAATAGATCGGCGTCTCTTTATAACAGGGTTATCGCGCAGTTTTCAGTGGAAACAAATCCGCGATACGAGGTGAACAAAAAGGGGCGCGGAGACACTTACTGCAACATTTTTGTTTGGGATGTGACAAGCGCAATGGGCGCGGAAATACCGCATTATATTGATCCGAAGACGGGGGCTCCGATGAAATATCCTAATGTTTCCGGAGCGCGCGAGCTTTCGGCAAACGGTACTTACAATTGGCTGCACCAGTACGGTGAAAAGTATGGATGGTATCAGGTAAGCGCGCAGGAAGCGCAAATGCTTGCCAACACCGGCCGGCCGGTCGTCGCGTCGTTAAAAAGAAGCGGCATGAGCGGTCATATACAGATTGTATGCCCTTCGGCCGACGGTTTATACGACCCCAAAAGGGGTGTTATGATTGCGCAGGCAGGGCGCAGGCTTACAAGCTATGCCCCTATAAAATCGATATATAAAAGCGACAGTCTTTCCAAAGTAGTCTATTTTGCGCACAGGTAGCGGCAGGGATGCCGCTAAGTAATTAAGGTAAGCAGGAGGTTTACGATTATGGCGATAAATCCTATAAACTCAACAACTATAAGGCTCTCGGGACTATCATCGGGGCTTGATACCGATGGTATCGTAATGAGTATGCTCAAGACCAGTCAGCTTAAACTGGATAAACAAAACCAGCTTACGGCTAAACTGACCTGGAAGGCCGACGCGTTGCGCGAGGTAAATTCTCTTATAAGGTCGTTTAGAGAGAACAATTTAAGCGTATTAAATTCGGCCAATAACATGCTTTCGTCAGCGGCGTACGACACTTTTTCCGTATCTATGCTTACAGCCACAAATGCCGTTACGGTAAGCGCGGGGGCGTCGGCGAACGTCGGAAAGCTTACCATAGACAGCATTACCCAGCTTGCGACGCAGGCTCAAGTGAAAAGCACGGGCGCCTTTGCGGGTGAAACGATAAATTACGGTACGGCTTTAAAAGATTTGGAGTTTGCTGCTGCGGTTGAGTTCGAAGAGGGCAAAATTTCTTTTTCCATTAACGGCGAAACATTTGAATTTTCCGAGGATTCAACATTAAACGATGTTTTAAACACAATAAACTCATCCGGCGCGGGCGTTAAGATTGGATACAGCAGCCTTACGAAAGGGTTCTCGATAACGGCTAAAACAACCGGAAGCGCAAGCGAGGTGGCAATAGTAAACATTGCCGGCAACGCTTTCGCCGCTCATGGCTTACAGGCCTCCGAAAGCGCTTTTGGCATATCGGAAGGCACAGTAAACGGGAAGAACGCCATAATGAGCATTGAAAACATAACGGTTGAAAGAGCGACGAACAGCTTTACAATAGACGGTATAACATATTCGCTCAAGGATACCATGGGCGCTTCGGTTTCATTCAATGTAGACCGTAATCTTGACGCCACGGTTGATAAAATAGTGTCGTTTATAAGCGAATACAACACTCTTATAGGCAAGCTGCAGGACATGCTTGGTGAAAAAACGTACCGCGCCTATGCGCCGCTGACAGATGAACAAAAATCGCAGATGAACGAAAAGGACATACAGCTGTGGGAGGATAAGGCAAAAAGCGGTCTGCTGCGAAACGACTCGGATATATCATTATTATTAAGCGGCATGAGAAACGCGTTTTCTTCTGTGGTGGAGGGTATGGGCATATCACCCGCCGCGCTTGGGCTTAACACGGGCTTTTATTACGAGCATGGCAAAATAACAGTTGATACCGACAAATTGCGCGCCGCGCTTGAAAACAATCCGGACATGGTTAGAAATGTATTTATTCAAAGCCCGTCGGGAGAGGCTTCGGAGAAGTACGGCAGGTCCGGATTAGTATTGCGTATATCCGACGCATTGTTATCGTATACACAAAAGGCCACCAGCAACACGCTCGTTGGGCTCGACAGGCTGATAAACGATTCAAAAGAAAGAGAGAGCACGTTAACCGATAAAATGGTATCCAAAGAATCGGCGCTTTGGAGAAAGTACTCCGCGATGGAAAAAGCGCTTTCGGTGCTTTACAGCCAGCAGAGCTGGATGACGGCAATGACAAACACATGGATGAATAATAAATAGCGAAATACAAAGGAGCAGCTGCAATGAGCGCTATGGTAAACTCTTATCAGCAATATAGAAAACACGACGTTCTTATGGCCAATCCGCTTGAGCTTATAATAATGCTTTATAACGGTTGTATAAAAAAGCTTAAGCTGGCGGACATAGCTATAAGAGAGAGAAACTATGAGGTTTCAAATTTACATCTGCAAAAAGCGCAGGAAATAATTATTGAGCTTATTAACGGTCTGGATTTTAAGTACGGTATCGCGAATGAGCTTATGGCTTTATATGAATTTATTAACCGGCAAATAATTTCAGTTAATATTAAAAAGGATGCCGACGGCATACAGCCGCTTGTAGAGATGCTGGCAGCTTTGCGTGATTCTTGGATGAAGGTGCAAAAACAGCACAAGGGCGGCGCATACCAGGCATACGAAAGCGAGTCGTAAATGGATAAAGAACAGGGCGATTTACTGTCAATATTGGAGCAGAAAAAAGAATGGCTGACAAAGATGCTAGATATTACGCGTCAGTTTAAGGTTATGCTGGAGGCAGACCGTATCGACGAGTTTGAGGACGGCCTTAAAAACCGCGAGATAATGATTGCCAAAATAGACGGCCTAACAAACATTGAACGCAAAATAAGTACGAAAAGCGGCGCCGATACCGTTATAATAAAAAAGCAGACACAGGAAATAATTAAAGAAATATTAAAAGTCGACAAGGAAAATACCGAATTGGCAACGAAAAAGATAAAGTGGTACAAAGAGCAGATAAAAAGCATAAACGACAGAAAGAAAGGTATGGGCAGTTATTCGCAGGACCAGCGGGGCGACGCGTTTTACGTTGACGCCAAAAAATAAGGCGCGCAGCGGCAGGCCTTTGGAGAGATACGTATGAAGGTTGCGGATATAAGGCATGTTTTGCCGGGTACAAACGAACGGCACGCGGTTGCGGCCAAGAACGCCGCGGCCGATTCCGGTATGGCTTTTTCCCGTCATATGACCGAGCTTAATGAAACACAGTATCATAATTATTTGAACGATTTGCAGGAAAGAATTTTAAAAAAAGGAGAGAAGCTTAAAGAAAGCGCCGATATAAAGGTGTTGCAGGAATACAGGCAGCTTATAGGCGAGCTGCTGGCGCAGGCTGCCGGCAATGCTTACGCTTGTATAAAATCAAGCATATTTGATTCCAGAGGGCGGCACAAGATTTTTTTTGTTATCAGAAAAATAAATGATAAATTAGACCGGCTGGCGCAGGAAATATTGTCCGAACAGAAAGACAATATTAAACTGCTTGAAATGGTGGACGATATTCGCGGAATGCTGGTTGATTTATTCTTATAAGCATATAAAGGAGGATGGATATGATAGACCAATTGTTAGAGCAGCAGGAGGATACACAGTACGGGCGATATTTGACTTTTTACCTTTTAAACGATGTTTACGGTATTGAGATTAAATACGTAACCGAGATTATAGGTGTGCCTCCTATTACATCGGTACCTGAAGTCGCGCATTACATAAAAGGCATAATTAATCTGCGCGGCAAGATAATACCCGTTATTGACATGCGATTAAAATTCAACAAGCCTCCGGCGGAATATGACGACAGAACATGTATAATAATCGTAGAAACGGAAGATCTCATTTTGGGACTGATTGTCGATAGGGTCGCTGATGTAATGGCTATAAACGATGAAGACATAGCGCCGCCGCCCAGCCATAAGTCGGGAATTCGCAACAGGTACATCAGAGGTATAGGAAAAGTCTCCGGAGAAATAAAGCTACTGCTTGATTGCGATAAATTATTCAACGAAGAGGAAACCCAGGAGATAAGCTCGCTGGAGTAAAATATATTTTTTAAACAGGGCAGGGAGCGGCGCTTTCTGCCCTTAATCCATATAATTAAAATTGGAAGTTATAACGGAGCGGCGAATGATTGCTATAAACGATAAAGAGTTTTTTTTACTCGTAGACTTTTTGCAAAAAAAATTCGGTATAAATCTTACGAAGAAAAGGACATTGATTGAGAGCAGGCTCAACAATTTTTTAATCGAAAACGGTTTTTTTAATTATGAAACTTTTTTAAACTGTGCGTTTAAAGACAAAACGGGAAATATGCTAAACCAGATAATAAACCGTCTTACGACAAACTATTCTTATTTTATGAGGGAATGGGACCATTTTGAGTTTTTCAAAGATCATGTGTTGCCCGAGATAAAAGCGCGCGAGAAGCATAACGACCTGAGAATATGGAGCGCGGGATGCTCTACGGGGCAAGAGCCATATATGCTGGCTATGCTTATTGCCGATTCTTTCCGCGGCATACGGGATAATTGGGATACAAAAATACTGGCGACGGACATATCGCAAAAGGCGCTGCAAGCGGCGCAAAAAGGCGAATATGACGACGAGTGCTTGAAAAACGTGCCGCAGGATTGGAAGCGCAAGTATTTTATCCGCCGCAATGACGGTAAATGGGAAGTTAAAAAAATTATCAAGGATGAAGTGGTTTTCAGGCGGCTGAATCTTATTGAAAATCAGTTTTCGTTTAAAAGAAAACTGCATATTATTTTTTGCAGGAACGTGATGATTTATTTCAATCAGCAGACAAAGGCGAAGCTTGTCGAAAAATTCTACGAAGCGACGGCGGATTGCGGATATCTGTTTATAGGACAGTCTGAAACGCTGGATCTAAGTACCATACGATACAAGAATGTAAGGCCATCAATATATAAAAAAGGTGTGTGAGGGTATGGCGGCAAAGGCGGTTAGAGTTTTAATTATAGACGAATCATCTTTTTTTAAAGATAATATTGTTTCCGCGCTTGCGCAAGACCCGGGCATAGAAGTTATTGCGACAGTAGAAGACCCATACAAAGCGCGTAATTTAGTGTTAAAGCTCTCGCCCGATGTAATAGCTTTAGACATAAGCAGCAGAAAAACAAGGGAAATTGAATTTTTAAAGCATCTGCTGCCGGAATATCCTCTTCCCGTGGTAGTCATCGGCTCCGCCGCCGGCGCCGTTTTCGACGCGCTTGAAGCCGGCGCCGTTGATTTTATCAGCAGACCGGCGTTGAAAACAGAGCACGATATGCGGCAATTTTTAGCCCAGATGTCCGTTAAGATAAAAATCGCGTCGATTGCCAAGGTCGATATAGCGACGCGTAAACAAAAACAGCAGCCTGCGCAAAAAATATATAACGTTAAAGCCGGACAAGGCAGCCTTATTGCCATAGGCGCGTCAACAGGTGGCACCGAAGCGATATTAAGCGTTTTAAAACAGCTTGGCGATGATATGTCCGGTATAGTAATTGTTCAGCATATGCCCGCCGGATTTACGAAAGTTTATGCCGAGCGCTTGGATACCTTATGCCGTATGAAGGTTAGAGAGGCAAAAGATAACGATAAGATACTGCCCGGAACCGCGCTGGTTGCTCCCGGCGGTTTGCAAATGACGGTGGAACAGCAGGGCGGCGGCTTGACGGTTGAATGCAAAACCGGAGAAAAAGTGAGCGGGCACTGTCCGTCCGTTGACAATTTATTTGATTCAGTCGCTAAACTGAAGGGTATCAATAGCTTAGGCATCATTTTAACGGGAATGGGCAGCGACGGCGCGAACGGTCTTTTGGCTATGAAGCGAAACGGCTCCGAAACTATAGGGCAGGATAAAAAGAGCTCTGTCGTCTACGGTATGCCCGAGGTGGCTTACAGCATAGGCGCCGTGAATTTTCAGCTGCCTCTTGAATTGATTCCCAGAAAAATATACGAATGGCAGAATAGTTTAACGCTTTAAAAACAGGTATAATGAAAAACCGGATAAAATCCGATAAAATGTGTGATGAGAAATATTGAAAGCATTTATTTATCGAAACTTGAGCGTTTCCAGAACGTGCTTGAACGCGGCGCCGCAAAACAAGGCGGAGCGGTATTCGAAGATATACTTCGTAAAGTTCAGGTGCGTATGAGCGGAACCGTCGCGGCGGAGCCTGCGGCGGAAACGTATGCGGAATACGCCGATCCCGTTTCCGCGGACAAAAGCCAAATTGATTCGGCGATTGAGTATGCGGCAAGAATTACGGGGTTAAGCCCCGCGCTTATACGCGCGGTTATAATGACGGAATCATCGTTCCGTCCCAACGCGGTTTCAAGGTGCGGCGCGCAAGGGCTTATGCAGCTTATGCCGGGCACCGCGAGGGAGCTTGGCGTGCGGGATTCGTTCGATGTATTCCAGAATGTGCTCGGGGGCTGCACTTATCTTAAAAAGCAGATTAAACGGTTCGGGGATTTGCGCCTGGCGCTTGCGGCGTACAACACAGGCCCCGGCCGCGTGGCGTCTTATCGTATTACGGACCCCGACGACCCCGAGCAATACGAAAAGCTGTCCAAAGGCGTGCGGGGTTATGTGAGCAAAGTACTAAAATATTATAATAAATATTCGGGCATTTAAAGGGGGGTACATTTTGTTCGGCAATGTTTTTAATAATGTTGATGTTCTGCACAAGGGGCTTGACGCGTCGTGGCTGAAAAACAATGTGATTGCCAATAACATAGCCAATGTCGATACGCCCGGGTTTAAGGCTTCGTCGGTTTCGTTTGAATCTTCATTTAAGGCGGCGCTTGGGCGCGGATTTTCGGCAAAAAAGACGCGCGCCAAACATATTGACTTTTCAGGAAGCGATATGCGCGGCGTTGTAACGCTCGATAACGGCACAGCCTACAGGATGGACGGCAATAACGTAAACATAGACGCGCAAAACGCCGAGCTCGCGAAAAACACCATATATTATAACGCTCTTGTCCAGCAGCTTTCGAGCGAGTTTAGAAAATTGCGCACGGCTATAAACGAAGGAGGTTAATGCACATGGCTTTTTTAAAGTCGCTTGACATAAGCGCTTCGGCGCTGACCGCGCAGCGTATGCGGATGGATATAATAAGCCAGAATATAGCGAACGCCACAACAACGCGAACGGCAGGCGGTGAACCTTACCGCAGACGAATAGCGGTGATGAGCGAGAGGCCTTCCGCTTTCGAGACGGTGTTTGGCAAAGCGCTGGGCGGCGGCGTAAAAGTTTCGGGTATTGTTGAGGACGCGTCGGATTTTGAATACAAATACGACCCGGGTCATCCCGATGCCAACGAGCAAGGATACGTTGCTATGCCTAATGTGGACGAGGTTGAAGAAATAATAGATATGATGTCTGCCTCGCGGTCGTTCGAGGCTAATGTTACCGTGCTTAACGCAACGAAAGGAATGGCAATGAAAGCGTTGGAGATAGGGCGGTAGTTGTTTTTTTAGGAGGGGTTTAAAATGCAGGTAAACGGTATAGGCGGTGTTGCGTCGCAGGCCGCCGTGAAGGGGACGGAACAATCAAGCGGGCAAAGCGGTTTCGCCGATATTCTTTCGGAAGCTATAGGAAGCGCTAAAGAGGCGGAAAAAAGCGCGGGCGAACAAAACGCCGCTCTCCTTACCGGAGAGGTTGACGATTTGCACACGCCCTTGGTGGAAGCGCAGAAAGCCGAGCTTATACTCAGCCTTGCGGTGCAGGTAAGAAACAAGGTTATTGAGGCTTACAATGATATAATGCGTATGCAGGTATAGTATATTAACCTTAAGAGTGTAGCATATTTTGTTTCATACAAATCAATAAGGGTATATAAAGTGTAGACTGAGAGGGGTCACTGATGGGGGATAACGACTGGTATACTCTTTTTATTATTCTTATTATGGTCGCGGTAATGGTGGGGGCTTATTTCACCACCAAGTTTTTATCCGGTAAAGCCGGACGCATGATTAAAAGCAAACATATTAAAGTTATCGATCGCGTGGCTTTAGCCAAAGACAAAGCATTGTTTCTTACAAAAGTAGGCGGCAAATGTTTTTTTATTGGCGTGACTAATCAAACAATTAACAATATAAGCGAGATAGACCTAAGCGAGTTAAATATTGTTTCAGAAGACGCGGCTGATGTTTCCTCCAAAAACTTTTTCGGCAGGTTTTCGGATTTTCTTGCAAGCGCGAAAAACGCTCCTGAGAATTTGCGCAAAGCAAAAAACGAATATAAACAAACAAAAAATCAGACAGCCGAGCCCGCGAAAACAGGCGTTGACGACGATTATGCGGACCAGATAAGCCGCGCGATAGAACAGCGGAGGGAAAAAGCGGGCAAAAAATCCGGCGGCGCAGAGGGCGGCAAATGAACAATAAAAACTCAAAGCGGCCGGCAAGAAGCCGCCGACGGACGATAAAAAAAATGGTTATAACAAGCGTGATGCTTATTGCTCTTATCTTTTTGTTTTCCGGATGCGCGGCGGATACGGATACATCGTCTGAAAATCCGATGCTGGGAGGGCTGCTCGGCGACAGGGCTCAGACAGTAGACATTCTTTTGTTGCTTACTATATTATCGCTGCTCCCGTCCATATTGATAATGCTTACCTGTTTTCCGCGCATTATCATTGTGCTTTCGCTTATTCGCAACGGTCTTGGGCTGCAGCAAATGCCGCCTAACCAGGTTTTAATAGGGCTTGCGCTGTTTTTGACGTTTTTTGTTATGTCGCCTGTTATTGAAGATATTAACGTAAACGCGTACCAGCCGTATGCGGCGGAACAGATAGAATCGGAAGAAGCGCTTGAGCGCGCCATGGAGCCCGTCCGCGATTTTATGTTTAGGCAGACATATAAAAGCGACTTGGATTACTTTGTATCCATATCGCCGAGCGATAAGACTGTGCAAAGTCCGGAGCAGGTGTCTAACACAGCCCTTATTCCGGCGTTTATAACAAGCGAAATAAAGCGCGGGTTTCAGATTGGATTTTTGCTATACATACCGTTTATTGTTCTTGATATGATTGTGGCCAGCGCGCTGATGTCTATGGGCATGATGATGCTGCCGCCTATAATTATATCTTTACCGTTTAAGGTGCTGTTGTTTGTATTGGTTGACGGATGGACGCTTACGGTGCGCACGCTTATAAACAGCTTCGCATAGCCCGTATTTTAATAAAAAATAGTAGCACGAGTAATGGGGAGGTTATATAGGTTGAGCCAGTCTGAAGTCATCACCGTAATGCAGGACGGAATAACGACAATCATAACCGTCGCGGCGCCGATTTTAATTGTGGCTATGGTTGTGGGCGTAATTATTTCCATATTTCAGGCGACCACACAAATAAACGAGCAGACGCTTGCTTTTGTGCCGAAAATCATAGCCATACTGATTGTTATTTTGTTGTTCGGCGGAATGATGCTGACAAACTTAACGGATTTCGCAAGGCGCATGTTCGGCTATGTTGACACGATGCTAAGATAGACGAGGCGGAAATGGAAGAGATAATAAACAGCGTAACGGCAAATGTTGATTATTTTGTTCTTATGCTTCTGCGTATAAGCGGATTGCTTATTTCATCTCCCATATTTGGCAGGCATAATATACCGAATATGCTGAAAATAGCTTTTTGCCTTCTGGTTACTTACATAACATTTGCTGCGGAGCCGAGCGGCATTGTGCTGTACGGAGGGGCGGCCGATTTTATACTTC
>Ga0265293_10005417_pt1 | contig 21294 bp, 25 predicted proteins | sample Munlanlewell138R_FD_192505 | JGI IMG/M metagenome (GOLD analysis project Ga0265293, IMG submission 192505) | Leachate microbial communities from a municipal landfill in Southern Ontario, Canada - Leachate well 138R | ecosystem: Engineered > Solid waste > Landfill > Unclassified | place: Canada... | reverse complement strand
AGCCCAGGCCCGGGGAAATTAAAGAGGCGCCGACGCCTACTATCGTGGGGAAAAGTCATTTAAAGGATTTATCAACCCAAATAGAAACTAAAGGAAAATAATAATGGCCTCAACTCAAGATTTTTTGGAAATAGACCAGATTAGGGAAGGAGTGATTATTCTGAAAAACAAGGCGCTGAGGGGAGTAATGATGGTCTCCTCTATTAATTTCGCATTGAAATCCGACGAAGAACAGCAAGCAATAATCGCCCAGTTCCAGGACTTCCTCAACTCGCTGGATTTTTCGGTCCAAATAATCATCCAGTCGAGAAAGCTGAATATCACAGGATATCTCGACAAACTCAAGGAATTGGAAAACAAGCAGCCCAACGACTTGCTAAGAGTCCAAGTGCAGGGATACCGGCAGTTTATCGGAGAGCTGGTATCGGCAGGAACTATAATGGCAAAAACTTTTTTCGTGGCCATTCCTTTTACGATACTCGAAGCTGAAGGGGGTTCAGCTACTCAGCTGATAAAAAGCAAGGGGACGCCGACTCTTACGGAAGAGAGGTTTCAGATGATAAAGCAGCAGCTATGGCAAAGAATGGAATTCGTGGCCTTGGGGTTGAGAAGGTGCGGCCTGCAGGCAATGCCCTTGACTACCCCGGAGCTGATAGAACTTTTCTGGAGCCTTCACCACCCGAAGCAAGCCGAAGTGGGTTATTATCCGGAAGTCCCTCCGGAATTGTCTAAATAATATGGTAAATATTCCTTTCCTCGGAAAAAAGAAAAAGAAGAGAGAGCCCGTTCCCGAAAAGATATTTGAAAGCGAAACAATAAGAGCGGTAGATATCGTCGCTCCCTCTTCAATTGAAATAAAGCCTTCCCATTTGAGGCTAGGGGAGAGGTTTGTCCAATCTTTCTTTATTTTCTCTTATCCAAGGTACCTGAGCGCCGCTTGGTTCTCGCCGGTAATCAACCTGGATATTCCCATGGACATATCTTTGTTCGTCCATCCTATCGACGCAGGATTGATTTTAAAGCAGCTAAGAAAGAGGGTTACGGAAATACAAGCCGAGTTAATGGAAAGAGAAGAAAAGGGGCTAGTCAGAGACCCGGCCCTGGAAACCGCCTTCAGGGATATTGAAGAGCTCAGGGACAGGCTGCAGACCGCCCAGGAAAGAATGTTTATGGTCGGCCTTTACCTTACAGTTTACGCCAACTCCGAAAACGAACTGGGAGAGATAGAAACCACCCTCCGCTCCATTCTGGAATCAAAGCTTATATATATAAAACCCGCCACCTACCAGCAGAAAGAAGGATTTTTATCCACCTCTCCATACTGCATAGACCAGCTGGCCGTCCACTCATCCATGAACACGGCTCCTTTATCAAGTATATTCCCGTTTGTTTCTTCCGATTTAAGCTCCAACGAGGGGATACTCTACGGAATAAACCAGCATAACAACTCCTTAGTGCTGTTCGACAGGTTCTCCCTAGAAAACGCCAATATGACGGTATTCGGAACAGCTGGAAGCGGAAAGTCCTACGCTCTAAAGCTGGAAATTCTCAGATACCTAATGCTGGGAGTCAACGTTATTGTACTGGACCCGGAAAACGAATACCAATCCTTATCCAATGCTGCCGGTGGCTCATTTTTCAGCATGTCTTTAAGCAGCCCCCACCACATCAACCCCTTCAGTTTGCCTCTTCCCAGGGAAGACGAAGACCCCGCCGACGTATTGAGGTCTAATATAATAAACCTGGTCGGATTAATGCGCCTTATGCTTGGCGGCTTGTCTGCCGAAGAAGACGCCATTATGGACCGGGCCATCACCGAAACTTATGCGGCCAAAGACATTACCCCCAACTCTGATTTCTCTAAAATAGATCCGCCTATTATGTCGGACCTGGAGCAGGTTTTAAATACCATGGAGGGAGCTGAATCCTTAGTTAGAAGAGTCAGAAAGTTTACCAAGGGAACTTACGCCAATTTCTTCAACCAGCAGTCCAACGTAAATATGGACAACAACCTGGTGGTCTTTGGCATAAGAGACATGGAGGAGGGTCTGAGGCCTATGGCCATGTACATCATCACCAGGTATATTTGGAATAAAGTAAGATCTGAACTGAAAAAGAGAATTTTCGTAGTGGATGAGGCTTGGTGGATGATGCAAACCGAAGACGGAGCTTCCTTCCTTTACGGGATAACCAAGAGAGGCAGGAAATACTGGCTTGGAGTTACCACCATAACCCAGGACATTAATGATTTTATGAAGTCCGAGTACGGAAAGCCGATTATTACGAATTCCGCCTTAAGACTTTTAATGAAACAAAGTACGGCTACGGCTGAAACAGTTAAAAAGACTTTTACTCTCAGCGACTGGGAAAAAGAGCTGCTGGTAGGCGGCCAAGTAGGGGAGGGAATCTTTTTCGCCGGACAAAAGCACGTTGCCATTAAGGTAGTCGCTTCTTACTCTGAAGACCAGTTTATTACCACCGCTCCGGAAGAAGTAGCTAAGATACGAGAAGCCAAAAAGGCGTTAAGAAAAGAATAATTATATGAAGTTCTTGAGCCCCGAAGCGATTATCGTACTACCTTTTGCGATAACCATTGATCTTATCAGCATAGTCCTGGTGATATTTGCCCTGGACGATTTCTGGATTACCGACATTATAGCGATAACCTTTCTGGGCGGATGGAGTTTTTTTAGAGCTCAGATGAAAACGGGATCGAGTAAAGAAGTAGAATTACCCGACATTGGAGAAAAAAGAAAGGCCCAAAAAGCCGTGAGGCAGGCCGGGAAAGGCGGAGAAAAAGTTACTAAAGGGGCTAAATGGGCCAAGAGGCTAAAATGGCTCAGACCCATTGCCATTATCGGCGAAATCATCCCTTATTTCGGAGTTCTCCCCTTGTGGACTCTTTGGGTCATAGCTGAGATACAAACCTCGGAGGAATAAAAAATCGCCCGTTCCGGGGCGTTTTTTGTTTTAATCAATCTCTAATATAATTAAGGGTGAACCTTTATCACCACCCTCCTGTCGGGGCCCTCTCCGGCGCTTTCCGTTACCACGTCGCTCCTTCCCGCCAATGCCATATGGATAACTCTTCTCTCGTAGGCTGACATGGGCGGCAGCTCCTTATCTTTCTTGGAGAGATAAACCTCGTCAGCGGCAGACCTGGCAATCTCTTTCAGGTATTCTGCCTTCTTTTTCTTGTAATCATTAATATCCAAATCCACAAAAAAGCGCTCCTCTTTGCCTAAATGCTTTCTTAAAACCATCCTTAAGAGGTTTTGCATTTCCTGGAGGGTTTGTCCCCGTTCTCCGATTAAAAGCTGGGGGTCGTCCGTCTTAATATTAACGGGTATGGTCGTATCCTGTATCTCTTTTACCTTAACTTCGACCGGGAGACCGGTTTTCTTGAAGAACTCTCCGATTAATTCTTTAATTTTATTTAAGTTCTCTTGAATCATTCTTTTTAAGAATAATATATTGCTGGGCGATTGTAAAGGCGGTGGTTGTCAGCCAGTATAGGGCGATGGCAGAAGGCATCCTCCAAAGGATGAAGACAGTGAATACGGGGAAAAAGTACAGCATTTGCTTTTGCATAACCTGGGAAAAGTCAGGGGTATTTTTGTTTGACTTCTTGGTCTTTGGAGTAACCATCTTAGTCTGGAAAAACTGGGCGATTCCGGTTATTACAGCCAAGATAATCGACGGCTCGGCCAGATTCATTATGCCCAGAAAGGTGGTATCAATGGCGCCGGGGTTGGGAATAAACGAATACAGGAACCCCATCTTCTCGGGACCAAAGCCATTCCAAAAGAGCCTGAATAAGGCTATGAGAATGGGCAGCTGTATAAGAAGAGGCAGGCAGCCGGAAAAGGGATTTATCTTCTCTCTCTTGTAAAACTCCATCATCTCCCTGCTCTGCTTTTCCTTATCGTCTTTATATTTCTCCTGAATTTCCTTTATTTTCGGCTGAAGGGCAGATAAAGCCTTTTGGGATCTTATGCCCTTAGAGGCTAAAGGATAGAGAATAAGCTTAATTATTATCGTTAACAGAATAACAGCTATGCCAAAGTCATGCCCCGGAATATAAAGGTAAAGTAAAATTAAAGCGTTAAACAGCGGCTGGTATAATAACGTATTAAATGTGTTGATTAAAAAATCCATAAATTAAGGAAGGTCTACGCCCCCGGGATTCCAGGGGTGGCATTTTAATATTCTTTTAAAACTTTTGACGCTCCCGGATACGGCTCCGTATTTTTCCAGCGACTGCAGAGAGTATTCGGAACAGCTGGGGTAAAATCGGCAACGGTTACCCAAAAGAGGGGAGAGCAGCGCCTGATAGGATTTTACAAAAAAAATAAGGATGCCTTTAATCATTTAACAGTCCTGTTTTTTTAAGAAGTTTTATTACCGTCCTTTCTAGGTTCTCAAAGTTTTTGCCCGCCGATCCCTGGAGTGCCGTTATTACTACGTCAAATCCCGGTTTAATATCGGCAAGCCTGCTCCTTATTATCTCTCTTAATACTCTCTTGGCTTTATTTCTTTCAACGGCTTTTTTTGAAGCCTTTTGCCCTGCCACGAAGGCAAAGCGGGTTAACCCAAGATTGTTCGGGGCCGCCTTAAGCAGCAGGCTGTCCTCTTTAAGCCCCCTGCCTTCCTTAAAAACCCTTTCTATTTCTTTGGTCTTTTTAAGGCGGTTGGGATCCGGCAGCATGCGGTTAAACGGTTAATTTCGCCCTCTTCTTCCTTCTTCTTTTGGACAAAACCTTTTTCCCTCCCGCTTTCTTGCTTCTAGCCCTGAATCCATGGGCTTTTTTTCTTTTTCTTTTTTTGGGCTGGTAGGTTACGCTCATTTTAGTAATTTAATGATTAAACATTATTTATCTTATCACAACAACCATAAAACGGCAAACCAGGTTATTGGAGCTTATTTGGGTAATGAATTCTTAACACATTTTCCACAATTTATTAACAGGGTTAGGGCCGGTTACGTTCATTTTTATTTTATTTGACGTGTGATATAATAGCTTCAGGCGATTTTAGACTATTTTCAAAAGGTCCTTAACGGTTTAAGGTAAGAATATGAATAAAGACGAATTATGGCAGGCGCTGCTTGCCCAGATACAATTTAATATCTCTAAGGCTAATTTCGCCACCTGGTTTAGAAATACCGGCATTCTGTCTAAAAAAGGAGGGCAGGTGGTCATAGCCGTTCCCAATAATTTTTCCAAGGAGTGGCTGGAAAACAAATATAATAAAACCATACACAAAATTCTCCATAGTCTGGACGAAGAAATTAAGGAGGTAAAATATACCGTAGCCAAGCCCGGGACTGTGCCTTCTTTGCCAATAAGCAGTTCTCCGGTTGATATCCAAACCCAGGAATCCCAGCTAGAATTCCAGGAATTCAAGGTAGACAAAAACAGCAACCTCAACCCCCGCTACACTTTCGATAATTTCATAGTCGGCCCTTTTAACGAGCTACCCCACGCCGCAGCTTGGGCGATAGCCAACAATCCCGGATCGGTTTATAATCCTCTTTTCGTTTACGGGGGAGTGGGGCTGGGAAAAACTCACATGCTCCAGGCCATAGGCAACGAGGTGATAAATAAATTTTCTCAAAAAAGAGTAAAATACGTTTCTTCCGAAAAATTCGCTTCAGGAATAGTTAATTCCATTAAGAACCATAATATAGATAAGTTTAAGTCGCTATATAAGGATATCGACGTCTTAATTATTGACGATATTCAGTTCTTTGCCGGCAAAGAAAAAAGCCAGGAAGAATTTTTTCACATATTCAACAGCCTGTACGAGAAAAACAAACAGATTATTTTGTCTTCCGACCGGCCGCCCAAGGCTATTTCCGCATTAGAGGAACGGCTAAGATCCAGGTTTGAAGGAGGAATGATAGCCGACATCAGCCTTCCGGACTATGAAACAAGGGTGGCTATTTTAAAGAGCAAATCCCAGGAAAAGAAAGTCAACTTTTCAGAAGATATAATAGAATATATAGCCAATAATATTCAAAGGAATATCAGGGAGCTGGAAGGAGCCCTTAACCGCTTAGCTGCCTATCAGAAGCTCAACAACCAAGCTCCGACAGTAGATACCGCTAAAACCCTTCTAAAAAACCTGATTTTCTCTCCGACCAAGGTGGCTAACCCCGAAAAGATAATAAGGGCCGTTTCCTTCCATTATGATGTAAAAGAAAGGGATATAATTGCTACCTCCAGGAAGAAGGAAATTGTGAGACCGAGGCAGATAGCTATGTACCTTTTAAGGGAAGAACTAAAGAGCTCTTTCCCTTTTATAGGGACTAAATTCGGAGGAAAAGACCATACCACCGCTATCCATGCTTACAATAAAATACTGAAGGAGGTGGAAAAAAACGAGGGATTATCCGATGAAATTAATTTAATTAAGGAACAAATCTACAGGATGTAGTGTTAATTAGTTGTTGAATAACCTGTGGAGAATCAAGGTATAAACCAGGGAATAAAACAGGTTAGGAAAAAATCTTAAGAATTCACAACTAAAATTAGATAATTATTAACAAAAGAATTCACATATTAGTAACCCTATTTTTAAGCGTAATTATAGGGGTAATCCACAGTTTAAGGGTTGAGTAATAATAGTAATAATAATTAAATATGAAAATAATAATACTAAAAGAAAATTTAAGTAAGGGATTAAATATTGTCGGGAGAGTGGCTGGAAAAAACTTAACTCTGCCGATATTAAATAATATTTTAATTTCCGTAAAGAAGAATTTTTTAAATTTATCGTCTACTGATTTAGAATTGGGAATTAAGTATTGGACTTTAGTTAAAACCGAAAAAGAAGGGGAAATTACCGTGCCGGCTAAAATCCTAATGAATTTTGTGAATTTACTTCCCGATAAAAAAATAACCATCGATTCTAAAAACCAAGACCTTTCTATCCAGTGCGAAGAATACAATACGAAAATTAAAGGGCAGTCTTCGGAAGAATTCCCTATTATTCCCGCGATTGAAGATAACGGGGTTATAGAAATGAATAGTTCGGTATTGTGTGAGGGAATATCTCAAGTAGTGGACTTCGCCACTATGAATCAGGCCAGGCCCGAGCTTTCCGGAGTTTGTTTTAATTTTCAAAAAGACGGATTAAGCCTTACTACTACCGACAGCTTCAGGCTTGCTGAAAAAAAATTAAGGTTTGAAAAGGGCTTAAATAAAGCTTTGTCGTTTATTCTTCCTCAAAAATCAGCCAGAGAAATAGTTAATATTCTTTCAGAATATGAGGGAAAAGTGAAAATGTATATATCAGCTAATCAGGTATTGTTTGAATATCCAATGGCCGAAACAGACCACCCTGAAATACAAATCGTTTCTCGTTTAATTGAGGGAGAGTACCCCGACTATCAAGGAATTATTCCCAAAAAATTTGAAACTCAGTTGGTTATTGAAAAAGATAAGTTTATCAATCAAATAAAAACCGCCAGTATATTCAGCGGCAAAAGTAATGAAGTTAAAATAAAGGTGGACGGCAAGAAAGGAGGGATAGAAATACTTTCTCAGAATCCCGAACTCGGAGAGAATAAAAGCTTCCTACCTGTTAAAATAAACCAGAACAACAGCGAGGAGGCTGAGATATCTTTCAATTACAGGTTTTTAATTGACGGGCTTAACAATATAAAAAGCAAGAACGTTATCATGGAATTGAACGGCGAGGAGGGCCCTGCTCTAGTAAGGCCGGAAGGAGATGTTAATTATCTCTACGTTGTAATGCCTATTAAAGCGTCGTAACCCAGCCCGGGTTGTTTGTTATCCAGGCCTTAACAGCTTCTTCCCAGTTGGTGTATTGGGCGTTTAATTCCGGTTTTTCCGGCTCGTCGCCTAGAGGATCAAACCTGTCTACATAATGGAGTATAGAATGAGGATCGTCTTCATCTATTTCTCCGTTTAAGGCGGGTTTTTCTGTTTCAGCGGGGGCGGGCTCGTTAAATTCCGAGCTAGGGTATAGTTCTAAGGCTGTTTGCATAAACTCGTTCCAAATAGGGGAAGCGAGAACCAATCCCGGTTTTTGGTCCGGTAGCGTGCCGTCGTTATTGCCGGCCCAAACCCCGGCCACAACGGAAGTAGTATAGCCGACGGTCCAGGCGTCTTTATACTCCTGGGTAGTACCGGTTTTAACAGCTACGTCATATCCGGGAAAATACAGGGGGGAATTCCAGCCGAAAAGGGGAGCCCTGGCTTCGTTGTCCGAGAGAACGTCGTTGATAAGCCTCGCTGTTTGGGTATCAAGGACTTTTTTAGGAGTTCGATTATTTTCTTCTATTATATTACCCTCGGAATCTTCTATTTTTGATATAAAAACCGGAGGGATGCTGTATCCTTCGGTGGCAAAAACCCCGTAAGCCGATACCATATCTATCAGCCTGACCTCTCCGCCCCCCAATACCAAACTTAGTCCGTACCAGGAAGGTTCCTGGTTAAGGGTGGTAATGCCCATGCTTTTAGCTAAATCAATTGTTTCGGATAATCCCGCTAGATACAGAACTTTTACCGCCGGCACATTAATAGATTGAGCCAGCGCTTCGCGGAGGGTGACGGGGCCCGAAGAATCGCCCGTGTAGTTTTTAGGATGATAGCAGTCTCCGTCGAATTGATCCTTTTCTTCGATAGAAGTAGAGGTGCAGTTAGGATTAAATTCCGTTTTTACGTCCCAAACTATGGTATCTGGCGTAAGGCCGTCCTTAAAGGCCCTGGCATAAGCGAAGGGTTTAAAAGACGAACCCGGCTGTCTCCCTCCCCCGTAAACGGTAACGTTGAGTTTCGGTTCAAATAAGCAGGTTTTCCCGGGGATGCAGCCTTCGGGGTAAGATTCCGCTTCATACCAATTAGCCGATCCTACCATAGCAAGGACTTCTCCCGTATTGGGGTCTATAGCCACCAGTCCGGCATTATGGGCGTTGTAATATTTATTATGCTCAACTCCGTTTTGAATGGCGGTTTCGGCCGCCTGCTGGAGTTCCCAATCGAGGGTAGTGTATACTTTTAATCCCTTAGTCTGCAAAAAGTAATCGGAATAATTGTCTTCCAGATACTCGCGGACATAAAGGGCGAAGTGAGGCGCTTTAATGGGATTGGTAGATTCCGCGAATTCAGCCTTTCCTTCTTTAGCTTCATTAGCCTCGTCTTCCGTTATATATTTCAAGGCAACCATTCTATCCAGAACGTAATCTCTTCTAGCATAAAGCTCGTCCACGTGGCTTCCATAAGGAGAAAACCTGGTTGTTCCGTTTATCAAGGAAGCCAAGAGAGCCGCTTCTTCCAGGGAGACATCGGCTGCAGGCTTATTAAAAAACGTTTGAGAAGCTGCTTCCACTCCGTAGCAATTAGAGCCAAAAGGAACCTGGTTTAGGTAAAAACTTAATATTTCGTCTTTAGAGTATCTTCTTTCGAGCTCTAAAGATAAAATAATTTCTTTTATTTTCCTGCTAGCAGTTTTATCCAGGGTAAGAAAGCTGGACCTTATTAGTTGCTGGGTTAAGGTAGACCCGCCATAATTCAATGTCCCTGTTTGTATATTCTTAAAAACAGAGCGCATTATTCCTTCTATATCCAAGCCAAAATGGTTGTAAAAATTAGAATCCTCCGCCGCTAAAACGGCCTGTTCAAGGTTATCGGATATTTGGTCCAAAGAAACCACGGTTCTTTTTTCTTCTCCGTATATTTGGTAAAGAAGGGTTTCTCCCTTGCTGTCGTATATTTTAGTCGGCAGAACGAAGGGTTTTTCCGTGAATAGCTCCGGCCTGGGAAGGTCTTTGGCAAAATAGACGAAAACGGCAGCCACGAAAAAAACAGAAAACAAAAAACAGCCCAAAATTATTTTCAGGGCCAGATGCCACTTATTTTCTTTATTGAAGAAACGGCGCCGCGTTTTGCGTTTTGCCATAAATTAGCAGAATCTTTGTTTCTTTGCCTCGTTGCCAATTATAACATTCTTTAAGATTTTTTCAAATAAACCTAAACTTGTCATAAGGCCGATTAGGTGATAAATTTAATCTAATGAACAGCGATTCTAAAAAAATAGAGGAAGTTTTAACCAAGGGAGTAGAACAAGTGTTGCCGACCAAGGAAGGCCTGGCTTCTTTAATGAAGAAAAGAAAAATAAGGCTGTATAACGGCATAGATCCTACCAGCAAGAAGCTTCATTTGGGCCACAGCATACCTCTCCGAAAACTTCAGCAGTTTGCCGACTTAGGACATGAAGTCATCGTGGTATTCGGAACCGGGACCGTATTGGCGGGAGACCCTTCCTTAAGGGACAGTCTAAGGCCGAAAATAACGGAAAAAGAGATAAAAGAGAATATAAAAACCTGGAAGAAGCAGGCCTCGAAAATATTGGACTTTTCCAAGGTGAAAATAAAATACAACGGAGATTGGCTGTTAAAGCTGGGACTGAAGGAAATACTGGACATCGCCTCCAATATTTCAGCGGTGAAGCTTTTTCAAAGAGATATGTTCCAAAGGAGGCTGAATAAGGGGGAGACCGTTTGGCTCCATGAAACCCTCTATCCTTTATTACAGGGCTATGATTCGGTTGCTATGGACGTGGATCTGGAGGTGGGCGGCACCGACCAGGTATTCAATATGCTCATAGGCAGGGAATTGATGGAAAAAATGAAGGGAAAAGAAAAGTTCGTTATGACTACTCCGATGATACTGGGGACGGACGGCAAGCAGATGAGCAAGTCTTCCGGCAACTGCGTCTGGCTGGACGACACCCCCGAAGAGATGTATGGAAAGATAATGTCCATCCCCGACGAGCTGATAATCTCCTATTTCCGGAATCTAACAGAAGTCTCTCAGGAAGACATCCTTGAATACGAGAATGATTTAAATAAAAAGAAAGTAAATCCGTCGCAGTTAAAAAGAAAGCTAGCCGGGGAAATAGTAGGGATTTATCACGGCGAGGAGGCCGCCTCAAGGGCAGACAGAGAGTTTGACCGGGTGTTCAGGCAGAAGCAGGCGCCTTCCGAGTTTCCCGAAGTGAAAATATCCAGGAAAAGCATGAATATAATGGAATTGCTTATAGAAGCCGGCATGGCCCCTTCCAAGGCAGAGGCTCGGCGGTTGGTGGAGCAGGGAGGAGTAAAGATAGACGGAAAGGCCCGGCGCGATTGGCAGGAAACAGTGGATATCAAGAAGGGGGCCGTTATCCAGGTAGGAAAAAGAAGGTTTGTTAAAATAATTTAACCTAACAAAAAACCCCGCCTGAACGGCGGGGGTTTTTGTTTTACATTTCTTCGCCTCCTACCTCTTCTCCCTCTTCTCCGCCTTCAGCGGGCACTTCGGGAGTCTCAGGAGTCTCCTCTTCAGGAGTGTCCTCAGAGACGAAAGTGTTAACTTTCTCGTAAAACATGTTTCTATGATATTTTCAGTTTTTATCGACCTTTGCCTGGGCCTTTTAAAAAAGAACCAGGTTTCGGTTCTACAAGACTATTATAAGGGTCTGAGGGAAACTGTCAAGACCCTAAAAGGCGTTCGTCGGCGTCCAGGTGGCTTGCGCAGCACACCGCCACCGCCAGGGCGTCGGCCGCGTCGTCGGGCTTGGGCTCCTTATCCAGCTTTAATATGAGCTTAATCATTTTCTGCACCTGGTTTTTATCGGCTTTGCCGTATCCCACTACGGCCATTTTTACCTGGGGAGGGGTAAACTCCCTGATAGGCAGGTTCTTTTGGGCCGCAGCCAGCAATATAACCCCCTTGGCCTGGCTGACAGGCATGGCGGTTTTAAGGTTTTTAAAGAAATAAAGGCTTTCTACTGCTATAATTGAAGGGCCGTGTTTTTTGATTATCCCGGCAACCTCCTTGTTTATTTTCTTCAGCCTTTCGGCGTCAGTGAAGGATGTTTCAGTCTTGATTACGCCGTATTCCAGACAGCGCAAAGGCTTGCCCCTTTTGATAATTCCATATCCCGTGGTAGCCGTTCCCGGATCGATTCCCAGTATTATCATGGCTATTCTTTTGCGTTAGAATAAATTTCCTGGACGGCGTCGTTTTCATCTAAAGCCTCAAAGAGCTTTTGACAGTTTTCTTTATCTTTTTCTCCTATCTCTATGTTTTCTTTGGCTATCCAGCCAAGAGAAGCCGATTCCGCTTGGATGCCTGCTTCCTCCAGAGCTTTTCTGACCTTCTCTAAGTCTTCAAGGTTGGTATGCACCTCCAGGGTTTCATTGTCCCAGCTGGTATCGACGGCCCCCGACTCAATGGCAAGCATCTCCAAGTCGTCCTTGGTTTTGTCTGACTTGGAAGTGTCTATTTCGATAATGCCTTTCCTGTCAAACATCCACTTAACTGCCCCCTCAGCCACCATTTTCCCTCCGCGCTCGTTCAATATCTTTTTTACCTCCCCAAGGGTTCTATTTTTATTGTCGGTGATGCCCTCGATAATAAGGGACACTCCTCCGGGGCCGTAGGCTTCTATGATAATCGGTTCCAGCTGTTCCCCTTCTATTTCTCCCGTGCCCTTCTTAATGGATCTTTCGATGTTTTCCATGGGCATGTTCAGGGATTTGGCTTTATCGACCATCATTCTCAACTTGGAATTGAAAGTGATGTCGCCGCCGCCTTCTCTGGCAGCTATGGTTATTTCCCTGGCCAATTTCGAAAACAGCTTGCTACGCTTGGCGTCAGCAGCTCCCTTCTTGTGTTTAATGCTGGCCCAGTGTGAATGTCCGCTCATAGTTCTATATTATTATACTCCTTTTTTGATTTCTTTTTAAGTATTAAGATTGTTGTTCCCGAGAAAGCCGCTATTATGCCGGCTCCTAGATAGATAGAGAGGGGAGGGGGGTTGTCTGTCCGGCGATTTTTATTTTCTGCAAGTTCTTCTTTTGGGTTAGCCTCGGGGTCTGATTCTAATGGTCCCGGATCAGCGGTTGACGGACTTCGGTTTTCGTATGATTGAAGCGAGGCCTCGGCCGTTTCGGTTTCCGGCTTTAAGGCCGGGTCCACCCAGGCCAGGCCTTGTTCTTTAATGTCCTCAACGCGCCCCTGGCTGATTCCGTTTATTCTGTCCAGGTCGTCCAAGGAATAGAACGGCCTTAGGGAAATCAGCTCTTGCCCTCTCGCTTCTCCAATATGGATGATTTTAGTTAATTCTTCAAGCGGAGCCGAGTTAATGTCGATTGTTTCTTCTGCGCAAATAAAACTAGCTGAAGTCAGTCCAGCTAAAAAAAGAAAGATAATTCCCGGGACCCTCATAAGAGATTTTGTTCGCCTTGATGCTTTATTCCTAAATGATGATAGGCCGCTTTGGTAGCTATTCTTCCCCTCGGCGTTCTTTCTAAAAATCCAACCTGGAGCAGATAGGGTTCGTAAATATCCAATATGGAGTCCTGTTCTTCCGAGGTGGCGGCAGCCAGGGTTTGAAGCCCTACGGGCCCTCCCTGGAATTTATTGATTATGGCATCCAGTATTCTCCTGTCTCCCGGCTCCAGCCCCATCTCGTCTACCTCCAAAAATCCCAGGGCTTGTTTGGCTATATTAAGAGTAATTATTCCTTTTCCTTCCACTTGGGCAAAATCCCGGATTCTCTTTAAGAGGCGGTTGGCTACCCTGGGGGTGCAGCGGGAGCATCGGGCAATAAGGGAGGCTGCCTCAGCATCCGTTTTTATATTCAAAAGTTCGCTTGAGCGGTAGATGATTTTTTCAATATCTTCGGGAGAATAAAAATTCAACTGGAAGGTAGCTCCGAAGCGGTTCCTTAGGGGGGAGCTTAAAAGGGCCAGCCTGGTGGTGGCTCCGATAAGAGTAAAGCGGGGTAAATCAAGACTCATGGTTCTGGCCATCGGGCCCTTGCCTATAACAAGATTAAGCCTGAAGTCTTCCAGGGCGGGATAAAGGTATTCCTCTATTAATTTATTGAGCCGGTGGATTTCATCCAGAAACAGAACGTCTCCTTCGGAAAGATTAGTAAGAATGGCGGCCAGGTCTCCCGCTTTTTCTATAGCTGGTCCGGTAACCACCCTTATATTAGATCCCATTTCTTTTGCTATAAGGTGGGCGAGGGTGGTTTTTCCGAGTCCGGCCGAACCGTAAAACATGAGGTGGTCTACCGCCTCGCCTCTTTTCTTCGCGGCATCGATTATTATCCTCAAATTCCTCTTTACTTTCTCTTGGCCGACGTATTCCGCCCAGTCTTTCGGCCTGAGGGTTAAATCCAGGTTTTGGTCGTCCGGAGCCGCTTTAGTTTCGGTGGGTCTTGACAAATCTTTCATGATAGATTATAATAAGGCATTGCCGTTTTAAATGGTAAGAATTAAAAACAGGTCTGAAGCTGGGGGTAGGAATATCTTTTAGTTCGGACAGTCCGGTTTCGACTAGACTGTTCCTCGAAGATATTCTAAACTTTAAGTTCCCAAGCTAGAGTCAGCCCCCAGCTTCAGGGCTGTTTTTTTTATTTTCAATCTCCCACGACCCTTTCTACTTCCTCCAGCGTAGTCACTCCCTTTAAAACTTTTATTATCCCGTCTTGCTTCATTGTTACCATGCCCATATCTATGGCTTTTTTTCTCAGGGCGGCGATAGAGGGCTTTTCCTGGATGAATTTTTCCATTTCGTCGTCTACTTGGAATGTTTCAAAAATTCCCACTCTTCCGCGGTAGCCGGTATTGTTGCACTCCTCGCACCCTTTTGCTTCGGGGATTTTAACAGAGTCTGTCTTCGGGACATCGACGCCCTTAGGAAGACCCTTTAATCCCTCCCTTATTTTTATCAATTCGGCTTCGGTAGGAGCTCTTAATTTGCCGCATTTTTTGCAAACTTCTCTAACTAATCTTTGGGCTACGGCCATATTAACGGCCGGCCCGATATTGGAGGGTTCGGCCCCCAAGCTGATCAGTCTGGCAATTGTTCCGGCGGCGTCGTTGGTATGCAGGGTGGTAAAGACCAGGTGGCCGGTTAAGGCCGCTTGCAGGGCGGTCTGGGCGGTTTCCAAATCCCTAACCTCTCCAACCAGAATGACGTCCGGGTCCTGCCTCATTACAGATTTCAGCCCGCTGGCGAAATCATACCCCTTATCCTTTTGAACCTGGGTTTGAGATATCCCGTCAAGGTGGTATTCAATAGGGTCTTCGATGGTAATTATTTTTATTTCCGGATTTTGTATCTTCTTTAAAAAGGCGTAAAGGGTGGTTGTTTTACCGGAACCCGTGGGGCCGGTGACTATAATCATGCCGTTGGGCTTTTTTATTTCCTTATTAAAAGTTTCCATAAGGTCTTTCCTGAGGCCCAAAGCTTCCATTTCGATAAGGTTCTTGGGATTTAGCACCCTCAAGACCACGGTTTCTCCGTGTTCGGAGGGGAGAGTGGATGTTCTGATTTCTATTTCAACCTCTTTATCTTTATCCGGGACGACTATGGAAAATCTGCCGTCCTGGGGCCGGTCGGAAACGTTCAGCTTCACCCCGGAGAGCAGCTTGATTCTGGAGAGAAGCGGCTCGTAGACGGAATTTTTAAGCTCGGCAACGTCCTGAAGGATACCGTCCAGCCTGACCCTTATTTTAGTGGTTTCTTCGCTCGGTTCCAGGTGGATGTCCGAGGTGTCTAAAACCAGGGCTCCTCCGAAAATCAATCCCAAGAATTCGGTGGTTTTCTGGCCTGCAGCCGCTTCCACCTCTTTTTTGAAATCCGAAATATTTCCAACCGACTTTTTAACTGCTTCGAATTTTTCGGATGGAATTTTTACTTGCCCGGCAATGTCTGCCATATTTTCAAATTATGTTAAGTATTTTTTCTTTTGCCGAATTTAAGTCGTTTTCTCTGACTAGAAATAAGGCGCTGCCTCCTTTGGAGTTTCCCTCAAAGTTCTCCAGGAGCCTGTTGACCAGTTCCTGGCTGGGCGAGCAGAACACTCCTTTGATTACCACCGGAGAAGCGTGGCTCTCCCAGAGGACCAGCAAATTGGGAAGATATCTGAAATTGAATTTAAGCTCCTCAACGGCGAAAGCCAGATCTTTGGAAGTCGCCCGGCACTCCTGAAAATCTTTTTCTGTTAGGGCGGCGGAGTACATCTGCTTTCCTTCATTGAGTTCCAGCTTTTCCAATATTCTGCCCAGCAGCTTTATTTGGGGAACGTTTTTCTGTTTATAGAGATGAAAGACTATTTTTTGATGGTCGGCCCCCTTTTCTATAAGCTTGGCAGCCGCCTCAAATGTCTTCGGCCTTGTTTTAGGGTTTCTGAAATTTTGGTAGGACCAGACGATTCCCGTTAAAAGAGCCGTGGCGGTTTTGGGCTCCGTCTCCCCGTTTATTGATTCTACCAGAGAAAGAACCGTTTCGGACAGAGAGGATGTGATATCCACCAAATTGATGTCGCCGAAGTTTTCGTTGAGGGCCTGGTTGTCTATGTTCAAAACGGCGGCTTCGGAAATAATTTGGATGTTTTCGCTAAAGCTTTTCCCCAAAGATTCAAGGGAGTCGGCGCCCAGGGTTATAACCAGGTCGGGGATTTGGTTTTCTTGGGGTTTTATCGTCTGGCCCATAAGCCGGACGTTTTCGGGAGAAAGGTATCCGTCTTCGGAAGTAAGGTATATTTTAAGCTCGTCCCCCTCTTTTTCGTAGCGCATTTTAGATATCGGGGATTTTTTGGTATTTACGGAAATAATAAAGTCTTTGTTTTCCTCTTCCATCTTTGAAAGGAATCCGAGCCTTTCGGGAAGGGGCCCCATCGGCATGTTTACATTTTTACCCAGTTTCTTTAAAGTAAAAAAAAGCGCAAGGCCAGCTCCAATGCTGTCCCCTTGAGATTCGGGGGAGGGGAGAATCAAAATGCTTTGAGACCCCAGGATTACGTTTTTTGCTTGGGTTAAAGCCTCCATGTAAGTTATATTAAATTAGCTTAACTTATTCGAAAAGTCAAATCCCTTTATTCTACTATGAAGCTTGAATATTTAACAAGAAGCCCTTTCCAGACAAGGAAGCTGGGAGAGGCCTTGGCAAAGGAAGTGCTTAAGGCCGGAGAGGGCGATAAATCCAGGGTTTTGGGCCTTATTGGAGATCTCGGAGGAGGAAAAACGACTTTTCTCCAGGGTTTTGCTAAAGGGCTGGGAATAAAAGAAAGGGTTTTGAGCCCGACGTTCGTAATATTAAAAAAGTTTAAAATCAAAAAGAAGGCCCCCTTCGATTTTTTTTACCACATTGACTGCTATAGGATAGGGGGAGCCAAGGATCTGGCAGAGCTGGGATTTAGGGAAATAGCCGCCGACCCCGCGAACATTGTTGCCGCCGAATGGGCCGATAAGACTAAGAATCTGCTGCCAAAGGGTTCAATATTTTTAAAATTTGAATTTATCGATAAAGACACGAGAAAGATAAAAGTTTCCGCACATTAAAAAGGAGGAGAATATGATTGTACTTTGGCTGAATATGCTGGTATTGGGTTTTTGTTTCTGGCTGCTGAGAAGAAAGATTTTTAAAGAAAGAATATTAGTGAAGGGCTGGAAGAGAGGGAAATTCAATCCGCAGGGCAAGGGAGTCCTGGTTGTTTCCAACCACCCCTCTTTGTGCGAGCCGCTTTTGCTGCCGCTCCTGCAGTTTCCCGCATTTCTGTTTTCCTTAAAGCTGCTGCCCTTTTCCACGCCCGACAAAAGAAACTATTATGACAAATGGTGGTTCTATCCCTTCAGGAAAGCCTGCATACCGATAGAGCGGGGGAATAAAAGGGAGGAGCTGAAAGCGGTTAAAGAGCGAATCCTCCCCCATTTAGAGCGGGGAGGAATATTAATTCTGTTTCCCGAAGCCGGCAGGACTTCCACGGCAAAAGAAAAGAGAGGCTCTAAGGTTTCTCTAAAGGGCAAGGAAATAGCCAGGTTTCCCCAGGGGATAAAAAGGCTGTTTAAAGACGCTGACTTCGACATTGTTTTTGTCTGGACGGAAGGCGGAGAGAAGATTATACCCAAAAGGGCCGGCCAGAAAGGAATGGTAACGGCTCCTCGCCTCTACAACCAGGTCAAAATTAATATTGCCGAAGAAAAAATCAATTCCAAAGATATTCCCAAGGAGGGAGCAATTGAATATCTGGAAGACAAGCTTTTGGAGTTAGGAGACAAGACATAAAGGAGCCTTTTCGGCTCCTTTTTTATTTGTGCTAGAATAACACCATGGAAGACAAAAGACTCCTTATTATAGATAGCAACTCCGTCATTCACCGGGCCTATCACGCCCTCCCTCCTTTGACTACGGAAAAAGGGGAGACGGTGGGAGCTGTTTACGGCTTTCTTTTGGTTTTTTTAAGGGCCCTCAGGGAATTCAAGCCCGATTTCGCGGTCGCCTGTTTTGATGTAAAAGGCCCCACATTCAGGCACGAAAAATACGAGGACTATAAGGCCAAGCGCCCCCCTCTTCCCGAAGACCTCGGGCGGCAGATAGCCAGAGTAAAAGAGCTTTTGCCTGTTTTCGGGGTTCCTGTTTTCGGGAAAGAAGGATTTGAAGCTGATGATCTGATAGGCACTATTGCCGAGGCTGCCCCGAAAGAAAATCCCAGCCTGGAGGTTATTATTCTCAGCGGCGATACCGATACCATGCAGCTGGTGAACGAAAAAACTAAAGTTTACAATCTCAGGAAAGGGGTGAAAGATATCGTACTTTACGATGAGGAGATGGTTAAGGAAAAATACCAGGGATTGGAGCCGAGCCAGCTTTTGGACCTCCGTGCCCTGAAAGGAGACGCTTCAGACAATATCCCCGGCGTTCCGGGCATAGGAGAAAAAACTGCTTTGAGCCTGCTGATGGAATACAAGACCCTGGAAAATATTTACGACAATATTGCTTTAATAAAAGGCAAAATCAGGGAAAAGCTGGTGGAAAACAAGGAGGGAGCTTTTTTCAGCAGGGAACTGGCTGAAATAAAAAAGGACGTTCCCCTGGACTTCAGCCTTGAGAATTGCCGATGGGAGGGGTATGACAAAACAGCGGCAGCCAAGATTCTCAAGGAAATGGAATTTTACAGCTTAATCGACCGCCTTCCTTAATCGGGGGCCAGCTTTATATGCCAGAATTACCGGAAGTAGAAACAACAGTCAGATATTTAAAAAAGAAGGTTAGAGGCCGGACTTTTTTTGATGTTTGGTCCGATTGGAAAAAAACGGTCAAAAAACCAAAAAGCTTCGACGATTTTAAAAAGGAGCTTAAAGGGAAAAAGATATTAAACGTCAGGCGCCGGGCCAAAAACGTTTTATTTGATTTATCGGAAGGAAAAACGCTTTTGGTCCATCAGAAAATGACAGGGCACCTTTTGGTGGGGAAGTGGAAGAAAGAAAGGGGCAGCTGGCAGCCGCCTCAGGGACCCTTATCCGATAAAAACAATAGCTATATCCATTTGATGTTTATTTTCAAGGACGGTTCGATGATGGCCTTGTCTGATTTAAGGAAGTTCGCCAAAGTCGAACTTTGGGACTCAGACAAGCTGAAAGAGTCGGAAGGAATGAAAGGGCTTGGGCCGGAGCCCTTGGAAAAAGATTTTACCTTTGCTAAATTCAAAAAGCAGCTTAAAGGACAAACAAGGAAGATAAAGCAGGTGCTGATGGATCCTTCCGTTATCGCCGGCATAGGCAATATTTATTCTGACGAGATTCTTTGGGAAGCTAAGGTCCATCCTTTGAAGAAAGCCTCGGAATTATCAGAGGGCGAGCTCGGGAGGATATATAAAGCTATAGGGAAGATACTGCCCCTGGCGGTTAAACTTCAGGGAGAATCCTTTTCCGATTACCGGACTCCCTTAGGGGAAAAAGGAGGATATGACGACGAAAGAAAGGTTTACCGAAAGGAAGGGGAAAAATGTTCCCGATGCGGAGGAGAAATTAAGAGAATTAAAGTCGGCGGGAGAAGCGCTCATTTCTGCCCCAGGTGCCAAAAAATATGATTATTTTTCTACACGGAGAAGACAGCTACAGGCTGAAAAAAAAGCTGAGCGAGATAGTCGAAAATTACCGGAAGAAAAATTCCAGCGGTTTTAATTTCAAGTCGTTCGAAGGAGCCAAATTAAGCTATCAGGCTTTCAAGGAAGAATTCCGCCAGACGCCGATGTTTAAAGAAAAGAAGTTAGTGGTTTTAAAAGACGTTTTTTTAAACCAGGATTTCAAAGATTCTTTTTTGGATGAGGGTAAAAAGTTTTCAGTTTCAGACGACGTGATTATTTTTACCGAAGAAAAAAAGCTTCCGGCCAAGGATTCCCTAGCCAAATTTTTAAAAGCCAACGCCAAGGTCCAGGAGTTTTCTCTTTTAACCGGAGCAAAGCTGAGGAATTGGGCGCAAAAAGAGATGGAGAGCTACGGACTGAAAGCCGCCTCCGGGGTTATAGAAAAACTAATTGTCCATACGGGCAATGACCTTTGGCAGCTTTCGAATGAAATAATGAAAATGGCGGCTTATAAGAAAGGGGGAATAGTGGAGAGCGGAGACGTCGATCTTTTAGTGAAGCCGAAAATAGAAACGGATATTTTCAGGACAATCGACGCTATTGCCCAAAGGGACAAAAAACAGGCCTTTGACTTAATCCATAAGCACCTGGAAAAAGGCGACAATCCCTTATACCTTCTTTCGATGATTAATTATCAGTTCCGCAATATTCTGGAAATCAAAGATTTATTGGAGAAAGGAAGGCCTTTAAGCCAGTTAAAAATGCATCCCTTTGTGGCCAGAAAAAGCGCCCAGCAGGCGGCGCAGTTTAGTTTGGATGAATTAAAAAAAATCTACCGGAAAATATTTCGGGCAGATTTCAGTATTAAGACGGGAAAATTGGAAGCTGGAACCGCTTTAGATCTGTTGATCGCCGAGATTTAGCGCTCCTTTTTATCCAGCATCTTAGTGAGCCTGGACTTTCTTCTGTCGGCGTTGCCTTTCTTGATGTAGCCGGCCTTGGCAACCTTGTCTAGGGTTTTGTACAGCTGAGGAAGAAGCTTTTTAGCTTCTTTTATTTTATTCTGGTCAGCCAAAGAGCGGATCTCTTTAACGAGGTCTTTTATTCTCTTTTTGTAGCCCAGATTCCTTTCGGCTCTTTTAACGCTCTGCCGATGGGCCTTTTTTGCGGATTTGGTAATTGGCATAACAAGTACAATTTACCAGAGAAAACAAAAAGACGCAAGGGTTTTCCTTGCGCCTTATTCTTTATATCTTCAATTTTTTTAAGTACTCCTTGGTTCTTTTTTCTATGCTTTTAACGATTTTTCGTCCGTACCACTTGACCACGGTTTCCTTGAAGTTCTCCCTCCAGAGCTCTTTGGTTTCGGAAACGTCCAAGGCATAATCCCTGGCC